>OIZF01000110.1_pt1 | contig 54940 bp, 73 predicted proteins | sample 1588471 | NCBI WGS metagenome assembly OIZF01 (sample SAMN03283279) | human gut metagenome | biome: human-associated habitat; material: feces | host: Homo sapiens | place: Peru | collected 2012
ATATGCTTATTCTTGGGGCAGATACGGTTGTTGCATGTGATGGAAAAATCCTTGGAAAGCCGCGGGATGAGGCGCATGCCAAGGAGATGCTTACCGGACTCTCCGGGAGAAGCCACAGCGTGTATACCGGTGTCTGTGCTGTATTTTTAAGTGCGGATGGAAGGTGTGGGGAGCATGTATTTTTCGATAAGACAGATGTGACGGTTTATCCATTATCAGAGGAGGAAATTGAAAGATATACTGCAACTGGAGAGCCGATGGATAATTTTGACAATCTGCTCCGGTTTATCGAGCTTTTGTGCGATGAGAACGGATTACATATCAGCCAGAGAAATCTGACGGTATCGACCTGCGGGATTGTTCCGAAAATGAGGGAGCTTGCAGAAAAAAGGCTTCAGATCACACTGGCACTGTCGCTGCATGCGTCTAATCAGGAAAAAAGACTGTCTTTAATGCCGGTTGCGAATAAATATGAGTTGTCAGAAGTTCTTGAAGCGTGCGATGCATATTTTGAAGAGACAGGAAGAAGAATTACGTTTGAGTATAGTCTGGTGCATGGAGTGAATGATACACCGGAAGATGCAAAAGAATTAATTCAAATTTTAAAACCAAGAAATTGCCATTTGAATTTGATTCCGGTCAATCCAATCAAAGAGCGTGATTTTGTAAGACCAGATCGGAAAAATGCGTTGAATTTTAAAAATAAACTTGAAAAAAGCGGAATAAATGTTACTATAAGAAGAGAAATGGGCGCAGATATTGATGGAGCCTGCGGTCAGCTCAGAAGACGTTACGTAGAAACAAGTGAGGAATAAAGGAGAAGAATATGAAGACATTTTCGATTACCGATGTAGGTATGGTACGACAAGTAAATCAGGACTATGTCTATACGACAGACAATCCAATAGGAACTCTCCCAAACTTATTTGTTGTAGCGGATGGTATGGGAGGACACAAGGCAGGAGATTACGCTTCAAAATATACAGTTGAAGTGATGAAAAGAGAGCTTGCTCAAAGTGAAGAGAAAGACGTGGAGAAAGCGCTTGTTTCCGCAATTGAGAAGGCAAATCGAGAGATTATCAAGAAAGCATCGGAAGATGAACATTTGAAAGGTATGGGAACAACAGTTGTAGCAGCAACGATCGTAGATCATATGATGTATTTTGCAAATGTTGGAGACAGCCGTTTATATTTGATCAATCAAGGAATCACACAGTTGACAAAGGATCATTCTCTGGTTGAAGAGATGGTACGACTGGGTGGTATCAAACCGGAAGAGGCAAAGCATCATCCGGATAAAAATATTATTACGAGAGCAATTGGTGCTAAGAACAATGTCGATGTAGACTTTTACGAACACCGTCTGAAACGGGGAGATATCATACTGATGTGTACAGATGGTTTGAGTAATATGGTAGAAGATGAGGAACTATTTCATATAGTTCAGGGGGGAAGAGATATTGTAGAAGCCGGAACAGCATTAGTGGACGCAGCAAAAGAGAACGGTGGAACAGATAACATCGGAGTTGTTTTGATGGAACCATTTACTGATGAGGTGAGTATATGTTAAAAGAAGGGGTTTTTTTAGGAAAGCGCTATGAGATACTTGGGCGTATCGGCTCGGGTGGGATGGCGGATGTATATAAAGGTAAAGATCATAAGTTAAACCGATATGTTGCCGTAAAAGTTTTGAAAAGTGATTATAGGAATGACGAATCATTTATCAAAAAATTTGTAAGTGAAGCACAGGCGGCAGCAGGTCTGATGCATCCGAATGTAGTGAATGTGTATGATGTAGGGCAAGATCGCGGACTGTATTATATGGTCATGGAGCTTGTTGAAGGAATTACACTAAAAGAATATATTGAAAAGAAAGAACGTTTGTCGGCAAAAGAGACAATCAGTATTTCAATACAGATGATAAGCGGTATTCAGGCTGCACATAATCATCATATTATCCACAGAGATATCAAACCACAGAATATTATTATTTCAAAGGATGGTAAGGTTAAGGTTACAGACTTTGGTATTGCACGTGCTACAACATCGACGGCTACAATCAGTACGAATGTTATGGGATCGGTTCATTATACTTCACCGGAACAGGCAAAAGGCGGTATCGTAGATGAGCGGAGTGACATTTATTCGGCTGGTATTAGCATGTATGAGATGGTTACAGGACATGTACCGTTTGATGGAGATTCGACAGTATCAGTTGCGTTGAAGCATCTGAAGGAGAAGATTGTTGCACCATCAGTAGAAGTACCGGATATTCCTTATAGTCTGGATTGTATTATTATGAAATGTACGGAGAAGAATGTAGAGAGAAGATATCAGAACTGTCAGGATTTGATTTCTGATTTGAAACATTCTCTTGTAGATCCGGACGGGCATTTTGTAGATGAGCAGTTGGATGTATATACAGGAAGAAAAACGACAGGTGATGAGACAATCCTGATGTCTGAGGATGAGATACGAAGAGCTCAGGAACGCAGTTATTCGCAGTCGGATGATTACGATGATCCGGATTATGACGATGACGATTATGACGATGATGATTATGATGACGACGATGACGATTACAGAGCACCGACTCAGAGAAGAAACTCAGATTATAATCGTAAAAAGAATGTAGATCCGAATACAAAGAAAATTATGAAAATCTTAATGGTTGTTGCAGCTGCGATCATTGCCATGGTTATTATATTTATGGTGGGAAATGCTATGGGTGCATTTAAAGGCGGTATCGGTCTGAATACAACAACTAATGATGCCAAAGTAGTAGTACCTAACTTGCTGGGAATGACAGAGGATGAGGCAAAGGCCGCATTAAAGAAAAAGAATCTTGGATATTCAATAGCAGGAAGAGAAGAATCAGATAAGTATGCAGCCGGCGAGATTATGGAACAGAGCGAAAAGGCCAATTCCAAAGTGGAAAAGAATACAGAAATAAAAGTTGTGATCAGTACGGGTAAAGCGAAGAAGACAGTGTCTGTACCAGACGTAAAGGGTATGAGTGAGGATGATGCACAGAAGACGCTTGAAAACCTAAATCTGGTCGTGGAAGCACAGGCACAGAACAGTGATACCGTTGCATCAGGAAAAGTAATTTCAACTGATCCTGCAGCAGGAACACAGCTTACAGAAGGCAGCAAGGTAACCATGTATGTCAGTCTTGGAATTGAGTCTGTCGAAGTGCCAAGTATTACAGGCATGAGTTCAGAAGAAGCACAGTCTGCAATACAGAATGTTGGATTACAGGCTTCTGTTACAGAGGATTATAGTGATACCGTTGCGTCAGGAATGGTTATTTCACAAGATCCAGCCAGTGGCAAAGTAAAGAAAGGAAGCACTGTCAATATCGTGGTCAGCAAAGGAGCAAAGGTAAAAATGGTGACAGTTCCGTCTTTAAGTGGAATGACACAGCAGGCAGCAGAACAGGCCATTATAGATGCAGGACTTACGGTTGGAAGTGTTACAGAAGAATATAATGCAGGCGTTTCAGCCGGATATGTAATTTCGCAGACTGCTTCCGTTGGAAGTCAGATAGAGAAAGGCAGCAGTGTTGGCTTTGTAGTAAGTAAAGGAGCACAGCCATCTACTGACAATGGAAATACAGGCGGAGAAGACAATGAATCTTCAGAGTTACAATAAAGGAATATTATGCAGGGAAAGATAATAAAAGGTATCGCCGGATTCTACTACGTTCATGTAGTAGAATCCGGCATTTATGAATGTAAAGCGAGAGGAGTTTTTCGAAAAGACAAGAAAAAACCACTCGTAGGAGATAATGTAGAGATAGAAGTACTGGATGAACAGGAAAAAACAGGAAATATTATAAATATTTTACCAAGAATGAACGAATTGATTCGACCGGCAGTGGCAAATATTGACCAGGCATTAGTTGTGTTTGCAGTAACAGAGCCAAAGCCACATTTTAATTTGCTGGATCGCTTTTTGGTTATGATGGAAAGCAAAGAGATTCCGGCGATACTTTGTTTTAATAAAAAAGATATCGCCAAGAAGCAGGAAGTTGCAGAATTAGAAGAAGTATACCGGGCATGTGGATATCCGTTGATATTGATCAGTGCAAAAGAGGAAGAGAATATTGAAGAAATAAAAAAAGTACTTCGGGGAAAGACAACAACGGTTGCAGGTCCGTCCGGAGTTGGGAAATCTTCTTTGATCAACTTGCTTCAGTCGGATATTCAGATGGAGACCGGAAGTATCAGCAAGAAGATTGCAAGAGGAAAGCACACAACAAGACATTCGGAGCTTATTACAATTGACGACAACAGTTACATTATGGACACTCCGGGCTTTAGTTCATTGTATGTAAATGAATTTGAAAAAGAAGAATTAAAATATTATTTCCGTGAATTTGCACCATATGAAGGGCAATGCAGATTTAACGGATGCGATCATGTGCATGAACCTGGATGTGCGGTTAAGGATGCAGTGGAGGGAGGTAAAATTCATAAAATCCGTTATGAAGATTATCTTGAAATGTATCAAGAATTAAAAAATAAAAAAAGATATTAATGGGAGATTTAAGTAAAATGAAAAACATATTAGCACCATCAATTTTATCGGCAGATTTTAAAGTGTTAGGGGAGCAGGTTAAAACTTGTGCAGAGAATGGCGCAGAGTATCTTCATTTTGATGTGATGGATGGAATGTTTGTATCAAACATATCATTTGGAATCCCGGTACTTGCTTCAATCAAAAATGCAGCAGATATCGTGATGGACGTACATCTTATGATAGAAGAACCAATCCGTTATGTAGAAGCATTTCATAAAGCCGGAGCAGATATTTTAAATGTGCATTATGAAGCATGTGAAGATGTTCAGGCAACGTTAGATGCCATTCACAAATGCGGTATGAAAGCTGGACTTACAATAAAACCGGCAACACCTGTAGACGTGTTAAAACCATATCTTGAACAGGCAGAACTGTTTTTAATCATGTCTGTAGAACCAGGAAAAGGCGGTCAGTCATTTATTCCGGAATCCCTGGATAAGATTAGAGAATTGCGTGGATTATTAAACGAAAAAGGGTTAACAGCAGACGTGGAAGTTGATGGCGGAATCCATCTTGGTAATGCAAAAGAAGTTCTGGAAGCAGGGGCTAATGTATTAGTGGCCGGTTCAGCAGTATTTAAAGATAACATTGCAGAAAATGTAAAAGGCTTTATGGAGATATTAAACGAAAATGAATAGACAAACAGTAGTTGTCAGCGGTGGAATGTTAGACGAAGAATTCACGTTGCAAATTTTAAAGAGCGAAGAAACCGAATATATTGTTGCGGCAGATCATGGATTAGAATTCCTGTATAAGCATGGAATTAAGCCGGATTATATTGTTGGAGATTTTGACAGCACATCAGATGAAATTGTAAATTATTACAGGACAGAAACAAAAGTGCCAATTCGGCAGTTTAACCCGGTAAAAGATGCATCTGATACAGAAATCGCACTTCGCTTATGTCTAAATATGGGAAGAAAGAATATTGTAATACTTGGCGGAACAGGTACCCGTATCGATCATATCTGGGCGAATGTACAGAGCTTGAAGATAGCAAAGGATGCGGGGGCAGAAGCCTGTCTGATGGATGCACATAATCGAATCCGTTTGTTAGATGAGTCGAGCGTGATTCGAAAAGCGGAAGCATTTGGCTCGTATTTTTCAGTTTTTCCATTAGACGGAGAAATTATAGATTTTAATATAACAGGGGCAAAATATCCACTGCAGCATCATACATTAATGCCGTTTGACAGTCTGTGTGTCAGTAATGAGTGGAAAGAAGAAGAAGTCGAAATCACATTTCCGGTGGGAAATGTAATTTTGATGGAGACAAGAGATTGAGGGGAAAAATCAGAATATGAAAAGATTTGAATTTAGAAATATCTGTCAAGATGAGGTGGAACAGGCAATTGCCATAGAGCAAATTTGTTTCCCACCAAATGAAGCATGCTCACCGAGAGCAATGAAAGAACGTATAACTGCTGCACCGGAGTTGTTTCTTGTTGCGGTAGATAAAGATACTGGGAAAATAGCAGGATTTCTTAATGGATTATCTACGAAAGAATCCAAGTTTAGAGATGAATTTTTCACAGATGTAAGTCTTTATGATCCAGAGGGAAAGAATATTATGTTGCTTGGTCTGGATGTACTTCCTGAGTATAGAAAGCAAGGACTGGCAAGAGAAATTGTTTATCAGTACAGCAGGAGAGAACATGAAAAAGGGCGCAATATGCTGTATCTGACATGTCTTGTAAACAAAGTGGAGATGTATAAAAAGTTTGGATTTGAAGATAGAGGGATTGCGGATTCTACCTGGGGTGGAGAAGAATGGCATGAGATGACTTGCAGAATATAGTGTTTAGGTAATAATAGATTAGATGATGAAATTATGGCAGGCAAGGAGTAATAATGAAGGAATATAGATTCTATGGTTGGCAGAATGCAGATGTTCCTGCTGTTAATGAAGAATATAAAAAAGTAAAAAATCCCAGACATCTGTATGATTTGTTGTCGAAAATCTGGTGCGCTGATACCTGTGCACCGAGAATGAGAGACGGTTGGTCAAAAGAAAATATGACGTTGGGACAGTGCTCAATTACTGCATTCCTTGCACAGGATATTTTCGGTGGAGAGGTATATGGAATCCGAAGGAGTGGTGGTAATTATCATTGCTACAATGTGATTGGTGATTGTATATTTGACCTTACAAGTGAGCAGTTCAAAGATGAGGTTTTATCTTATGAGAATAACCCTGTCCAGAGTCGAGGGGTTCATTTCGAAAAGGAAGAAAAGCGATTGAGGTATGAATTCCTGAAAGCAGAGTTAAGGAAACTTATATCAGAGAGGGAAGAATAAAAAGTCCGTTACAATATACAGAGATGTTATGCATATTGTAACGGACTTTTTATATTATAGTCTAGAAAAATCAGGAGATATGTATGGTAATAGGAATTATAGAAGATGACAATTTGTTAAGAAAAGCCTTAGATACATCATTGCAAAACCAAGGTTATACAACAATTCTTGCCGGTTCGAGAAAAGAAGCAATGAAAAATATAGATAGTTCTGTAGATTTGTTGATCGTAGATATTGGATTACCGGATGGAGATGGAATAAATCTATATCAGGAGCTTCAAAAAAATGGAAAAATTCCAGCTATTTTTTTGACTGCAAAAGATGACGAAAAAGATATGTTAAAAGCATTTGATACAGGAGCAGATGATTATGTGGTTAAACCATTTTCAATAAAAGTATTGTTAAAACGTATAGAAGTTGTTCTAAAGAGAAAATCAAATGAAAATATTTTTATGTGCGGACAGGTTGTCTTGTATTCTGATAGAAAACAGGTTTTTGTTGGAGAGTGTAACTTAACAGAATAACTGACACAAAGGGACATTCAACATGAGATCAGTGGAGAGAACCCGGGAAATGACGGGAAACCCCGAGAATACAAGGGTTTTGACGATTCGACCAAGGAAAAAGTGAGACGCGTGTGACAGGAATATTGAGAAAACTGTCCGCGTGTCTTTTTTCGTGCCTAAAATCAAGAAGAAAGAGGCGGAAGTGCCTGAAAGCATTGGAATAATCAGCACTTGCGCCCCTCTCCGGTTGGTTGGTTAGGTTGTAATGATATTATAGCACGAGGGTGATCGGATTGGAATGCCTGCAACGTTATAACGTGACGTTACTGCGTTACTGATGTTTGATTGTCAATGTGCATAAAATGTGGATAAACCCCACAAATACAAGGCTTTTCGCGAGTGACGCTCCATTTTCGGAGCGTTATTTTGCGTTATGTGTCCGGCTGATCAGGCGCAAAAAATCGTCCGAAGCAATTCTACAAAACAGAACCACGCGGAGAAGTATGTAGAATTGGCTTAAAATGGGGCTTTGTTCGCATTTTCCGTGAAATAATTCCTTTATGAGCAATTCTACACTTTTTTGAGGTTTTAAGGGTTACAAGTAACCCAAAAAGACCACAAAAAAATCAAGCCAATTTGTCACTCACTTCACCATCGCCTGAATTGGATAATGTTTCCATTTTTCCTCCGTCCCTTTTTACCTTACGGAGCTTCAGGGCAAGCAGTCCCATGAGCTCATCCTGATCGTCTTGATCAAGCTGCCGGAATCCCTTCAGGAGTTCCTCCTCTGTGTTCGACTTAAAGTCTTCGGATGCGGAGATAGCTGCTTTCTCTGTTTCCGAAGATTCTCCGGTTGCTAACCAATCCATAGAACACTGAAGAACTTCAGACAGTGCATGAAAGATGATGACTGATGGAGTCCTGTTTCCGTTCTCAATTTCACTCAATGCGCCTGAAGATATGCCACAAGCGGCTTTGATGTCAGTTTGTGTAAGATGCAATTCTTTTCTTCTATCTCTAATTCTTTCACCGATACTCTTCATAATTATTTCCATATAGACCTCTCTTTCTTCGGATGCGGAAAATATTCTCCGAATAATGAAGAAATGTTCTTGACATTCTCCGGATACGGAGATATACTTATCCTTGCAAGGGGGTTACTTGTAACCCAGTAATTATATCAAGCATTTCTGAAATTCACAACCGGAGTTCTCCGGAAAATAAAGGCAAATCGTCCGGGTCAGGACAAAGGAATGGATAACAGGAAGGGGGATGAGAATGGCTCCCGAGGAAATGTGCAGATCATGCAGACATGAAGCGTACTGCATGGCAGCATATCAAAAAGATCATTGGTGTGGCAATCACACCGGGAAGGAAGGTATCGGATGCAGAAGCATGAGTTCGAGGAACGAATTGAAAGCACGGTCAGCGATGAGGACTACAAGCTCATCGAGTTCGTCTACCAATTCCATCCGGTAATCAGAAACGTGTCCGGCAAGGACGAAGTAGCAGAACTGTATAAGAGCTTTGGCATGGCACTCTTCAGGGATATGGAACCAAGAGCCAAGAAAGCAAAAGAAGTGGAAGAGAAGATGACATCATGCAGGCTTGAGATAGAGACGCTCACAGAGTTGCTTGCCACACGCAAAGCCGAGATGAAAGACCTTGAGGCAGAGCTTCAGGAGCTCCGTATCTGATAGATATAGGAAGGTGGCGAAGCAATGAAGTACAGATTGACCGGGGAGGAAATGGAACTCCTCGCGATGCACAGGGCAAAGCTCGATGCCAAGCTTGAGATCGTCTCTGAGAAGAAGGCGGAACTTGAGGAAGAGGCTGCCGAGCTTGACGGTATTCTCAACGTAATTGACAAAATCATTGACAGTACGGAGGTGGAATACTGATGAAGAATGGAAAAGTCCCTACATTGGAACAGAAGAAGATCATGAAAGCTCATGGATTAAACCCGGGCAGTTGGCTTGTAGTCAAGAATCTGCCGGACTCCCTCACGATCGTGAGCAGGATGTCCTTGAAGAAGGTTGGAGGCAAGCCGAAGCAGAGGATGATCTCCAAAGAGCTGTAGATCAGGAAGGTAGGTTGTAATGGAACGAAAATACACAGAGACAGACAAGGAGCTGATGCTGAAGCTTCTTGAAATGCAGGAACTGACAGCACCGATCAGCCTGAGCATTGGCAGTGTGGTGAACGGTCAGGTCACACAAGGTATCATTCTCCACGAGGCACCGCCTAAAGTGGTGGAAGACTTGGTGAAGGACGGGTACAGTTGCAGCCTGTCAGAGACAGGGCTGAGAGTGTACAAGCTATAGCGAGGTGAGCAGATGAAAGCGAAGCAGATGGAGCTGACTGCCTTCGGGAAACAAGTGAAGAAAAGGCTTATTGACAAAGGTATGACTCAGGTCGAGCTTGCTGCTTTGATTGGATGCAATAAGCAGTATCTACACAAAATCCTGTGCGGTGAGCGTAGCGGAAAGAAGTACCTTGAGGATATATCGAGGGTTTTAGACATTGAAGTAGCAGCATGAAGGAGGTGAGACGTTTGGCTGAATATGTCACATTGATTGAGGCTGCCGAGCTTGAAGGAGTGAAGTACAAGACGATGGCACAGCGGCTGAGCCGGAACCCGGACAAGTTCGACACGATGACTGAGAAGTTGGAGAACGGAGGCAAGGACGCGGTACTGGTGGCAGTTGCATCCTTATCCAAGAAGGCAAGGAACGCATGGAAGGAACGGGCGAAGCTGAAAGAACTTTCCGGAACAATTTCCCCGGAGGGCGAAGCACAGCCGGAGCCGGAAGCCCCGTGGTATGTCGAGGCGGATGTGGATTGGTACATTGAAAACTACAGAGAGCAGTGGTACAAGGGCATGGAGCTCGGCAATGTGATCAGGGAGTTTCTTCAGTATGACGGAGCGAACAAGACGGAATATGCCGAGCAGTACGCTCAGGAGCATCTCGGCTCAGGCAAGAGAACACTGTACCGATATGTGAAGGCGTACAACGAAGCCTGTGCATGGGCGGACAAGCTTCAGAAGGAGTCCGGTGTCGGGTTCGAGTTCTTCAAAGTGCTGTGCCTGTGCCGGAAGCCCAAAGAGTCCGGTACCTTCCCGAGCATCAAGCCGGAGGTCAAACAGGTGATCAAGAACATATGGTTCAACGAAGACTTTGCGGCAAACCTTGGAACCCGTGAGATGCTGTATGAGAAGCTAACACTGGTAGCCAACGTCAACAAGTGGGAGAAGATACCGTCCTATCAGACGGTGACAAGATACATCACATACCTCATGGAAGATGAGGGAATGAAGAACGCCCACTTCTTGGCATCAAAAGGAAGCAGGGAATACAAGAACAAGGTCATGGTCAAAGGAAGCCGTGACACGAGCGGACTCAAGGTCATGCAGATTGTCATGGGCGATGAGCATACCTTCGATTGTTGGGTTGCCTACAAGCAGCCGAACGGCAAGGTTATCCCTATCAAGCCGCACTTGGCGGCATGGGTTGATATGAGGAGCAGGGCGATCATGGGCGATGTGCTTTGCAAGGATGCGAACAGCGATATCCTGAAGCAGTCACTGTTGAAGATGATGTACTCGGAACCGGGAGGCATTCCGGAGTACCTCTACATAGATAACGGTAAGGACTACACGGCAAAGACAATGACCGGACGCGACAGGAACGACAGAAGCGGCATGGACTTTGATGATACGACCAAGGGCTTCTATAAGTCCATTGGCATCAAAGATGACCACAGAGCTCTTCCGTATGAGCCGTGGAGCAAGGGTCAGATCGAGCGATTCTTCCGGACGGTGTGCAACAGGTTCACGAAGTGGTTCAAGAGTTATACAGGTACCCTGACGGGCTCCAAGACATCCGACAAGGTAACGAAGGACATCAAGAGGATGTGTGAGAACGGTGAACTCCTGACGATGGAAGAGTTCTATGAGGAATGGCACAAGTGGCTGACAGAGGTCTATATGCACACAGAGCATGGCGGACTGAAGAAAGCCAAGGAAACACACAAGACCCCATATGACTGCTTCATGAACGAGGAGAGATACTTCAAGGCGGCACCACCGAAGTCATACGCAACATTGCTGATGATGAAGTCCGAGAACGTGCTTGTCAGAAACATCGGAATTGTCCGGTGGGGATTCGAGTACCGCTCAGACGAGTTGTGTGACTACATCGGAAGGAAAATGGATATCAAGTACGACCCGGATGACATGAGCACCCTGTATGTATTTGATAAGAATGGCAAGAAGGTCTGTGAAGCCTACTGTCAGGAACTGCTTCAGGTAGCTCCGAAAGTATCACAGAAGGCTCTTGAGGAACACCTGAAGATGCAGAAACGTCAGCAGAAACGCGACAGGGAAAGACTTGAAGAGGCTCGCATCCCGTTTGAGGAGATCAATGAGCAGTATGTTGGCTTTAATGAGACCACAGGCGGCATCGAACTGATGAAGGGCAAACAGAAGCAGAAAGGCAAAGTCATTGCAATGCCGGAAGACAGAACCTACTCTCAGGGCTTCCGGGCAGACAAGAGAGAAGAAACTGAAGACAGTAGTTATATGAGCAATAAAGCCGAGAGCGCACTCAGAAAGCTCCGGGCTATGGGAGATTAAGATGACACTATATCAGAGTTTTGTGCTCGTCATGGTACTTGCGGTCATCGGAGCGTGCACCATCATATTCCTTGCATTATGCGGAGTGGTGGTACTGCTTGATAAGATCGTCAAGAACATCAGACGCGGCATCATACGAAGAAAACGGTTGAGAAAGTAAGAAAGGAAGGTTGTAACTATGGAAGCATTGGAAAGCAAGACCTACACAACAGAGAAGACACTGGCAGAACGAATGAATGAGAGACTTGCAGAACTGCATATGACAAAAGCGGAGGCAGCTATGAGAATGAACTACTCCCGTTCAGCAGTGAGTCAGTACCTCAATGGAAAGTATGCATCAGACCCGACAGAGATCGAGAAGAAGATCACGGAGTTTCTGATCGCGAGCGGTGACACGGAAGGCATTCCTGAAGCACCGGACACTACAGAGGACACCGGAGTGAAACTCAAGTCAAAGGTTGAGTTCTTTGAAAGCCGGGACTTCATCAATACCATTGGTGTGTGTCAGGCTTGTCAGGAAAATATCGGGCTTGGCATCATAGTCGGAAAGTCCGGACAGGGCAAGACCCATGCGCTCAAGAAGTATGCAAAGCTTCAGAGAGTGGCATATATCGAGTGTGATGATACGATGGCTTGCCGGGACTTGGTGGAAGCGATCGAGATGGAGCTCGGGATGCCGAGAAGCACAGGCGGAACCATATGGAGCCGCGTGAACCGCATCCGAGAGTTCTTCAATGTCAATCAGGGATATCTCCTGATCATTGACGAAGCAGACAAGCTCATCAACAAATACACTCAGAAGAAGATGGAGATACTCCGCGGAATCTTCGACCAAAGCGATGTAGGTATCGTGATCGCAGGAGAGCCAAGACTTGAGACAGAGCTGAAGAGTTCCCTGACACGTTTTGCGAACCGCATGGACTTCTACTATAAGCTCAAGGGGCTGAATCAGAACGAAGTCAAGGACTACTTGGAAGGCTTTGAGATTGATGAGGCGGCAATGGGCGAGCTGATCAGCAGGGCAACGAACAACAACAATGGCTGCTTCCGTTTACTGGACAGAACACTCAACAACGTGCTCCGTGTCCTGAGAGAACACGGAGAAACCAAGGTGACACTGAAGATTGTTAGTGAAGCATCAAGCATGATGATGTTATAGGAAGGAGAGAAGCAGCATGAAGAAAATGAGCATTGTAATCAACGGACAGCACGAGGAAGAGATCGGACTTGAGATTCTTCAGGGAATCTATGCAGCCATTCAGAACCACGGATACACAGATGTGAGCGCGCAGGCTGAGACTGTGAATCAGCGCAAGGAGATTGAGATTCCGGCTTTTCTTACAGGGTATGCAAGAGGAGCAGCGGCAACGGTAGGAAGTGAGAGGAGAAAGAGGGGATAATATGGCAGCAAAAGCAGATACAACGGCAGGCATCCGAAAGCTGTGGGGAATTGCCAAGAGCCCGGAGCTGAGACTCTCAGACGAAGACCTCCACCTTGTAGTGCAGGCACACACCGGGAAAGACAGTATCAAGGAGCTCAACAACCGGGAACTGAATACCTGTATCCGCGTCCTTCTCAATATGAAAGATAGCGCGAAGGGTAAGAACGGAAGCACCAAGAGACGCAGATCAGGGAACCCGGCTACCGAGAATCAGCGCAAGAAGGTCTATAAGCTGACGCAGGAGCTCGGATGGGAGAAGCCTGCAAGGGTCAACGGGCTGTGTATGAAGATGTTCAAGGTCAGCTCCGTGGAGTGGCTCAATTATCAGCAGTGCTCCAAACTGATAGAAGCCCTCAAGAGCATGGCAGCAAGGAAGGAGAAGCAGGATGAAGGATTGCAGGCTGACGATAACGGTCAGGAATGATGATATCCGGTGCGAGATGGAGAACATCAGCATGGTGGAGCTTGCAACCCTGTCCGGATATCTTCAGATGTTGGTCGGTCAGGAGGCGATCGCGAGAGGTGTGGATATCGAAGAGGTTAAGACAAACCTCCTCGATGTCCACCTTGAATCTATGATCAGCCTTGAAGATCAGCTCAAACAGGGCAAGCTCAAAGTCAATAACGAGGAGGTGGAGTATGGCAAAGAGGAAGACTATGACTAAGGCACAGAAAGCCATGAATGCCAAGATCAAGAAGGAACTTCAGGAGAAGGGCATCGTCCCACCGGACAAGCCGAGACTGAACCGGAAGAAGTACATCGAGGAAGCTCGGGAGGAGTGGAATGGAAGGGATGCGGAATATTATGCATGGGATGTGTTCCTGTATCGGGCAATCAGCATCGTGCTCGGTCATACAGATCGGCACCTGCGAGCCTCTCCCGAAGCGGTGGGAGTGGCGAAGACCCTGAAGCTTGCACTCAGGCTCAAGGAGTTCCGAGACAAGCTGAAAGCGGAAGGCAGGGACACCTACACAATGGGTGAAGAATATGAGTATATCAAGGACATCTTGGATACCTAGAAAGGAGTAACACATGAGTGAAGCGTATAAGAAAATGACAAGCCACGGCTCCATCAGCATCCCGGTAGCGATGAGAAGGGAGCTCGGCATCGAGGGCAAAGACCCGATGATTGTGGAGAGCAACGGTGGCAGAATCACGATAAGCCCGTACAGACCGAGATGTCTCTTCTGTGGAGCTACCGAAGGAGTGAAGCAGTTCCACGGCAAGGGAATCTGTCAGGAGTGTGCGGCAAAGGCAATCGCAGGCTTTGAAAGAGAAAGAGGTGAATGATAGTGGAAGCAAAGAACATGAAGACAGAGGAGCTGATCGGAGCCCTTGTGGAGCTTGACAAGCAGGGCAAGGAGAACAGAGCCCTCACCAATGCCTACAAAGCGGAGCTTCAGGCAAGAGGTATCAGCATCATGGATGACCACAACGTGAAGTATGTGAAATTCTATGGAGATGCAGGCAGTGCATCCATCACGGACAGCATGAGCCTTGACATCTTAAACCCGGACAAGCTCAAGAAGCTGATCGGGGAAGGTGTATGGAACACAAAGGTCAAGGAGAGCACAGAGACCAAGTACAAGTATGACGGCAAGTTTGAGAAGATGCTCAAGGCAATCTTCACCGGGGACTACACCTTTGAGGTGACACTGGAAGAGTTCCTTGATCAGATGCCACTCAAACCGGACGATAAGCAGAAGAAGCTCCTGCTCAAGAAGCTGAAGGGCGATTTTGAGAAGGATAAGGATACCCTCACATCCGTGCTCCTTGGAGGAGTAAAGGATGGGGAATCGGCTCCGGACTTCGATGTGGAGCTGTGGTACATCTACCGCATCAAGAATGCGGAGCTCATCCGGGCATTCCTTCCGGAAGAGCTGATTGACAACACCATCAACGAGATCAGGAAGTGCATCCTTGTGGAGACCAAGACTTCCATCACGTTAGATTATAAAGAGGAGGAATAGACATGGCAGAACAGACAAAGGTGCTCCGCAGCGAGCACACAAAGGACATGAGCCCTGAAGAGCTTGCGGAGCTTCAGGAGAAGGTCGGACAGATGTCCGAGGAAGAGCTCAAGGCATTCCGCAACAGCATGAATCCGGATGATATGGGATTCTTCGGAGAGGAGAGTGTGGACGATGACAGCACCAAAGATTGAGAAACTCCTCACACCGTATAACTTCACAAATGCGAACAACGTGGGGCGCATCAAGTATATCGTCATCCACTATGTGGGGGCTCTTGGAGGCGCGTGGGCGAACTGCCACTATTATGCTTCCAAGTACCTCGGAGCATCCGCCCACTACTTTGTAGGCTTTGAGGGTGAGATATGGCAGAGCGTTGAGGATGAGGATATCGCATGGCACTGTGGAGCCAAGAGCTACAAGCACGCAGAGTGCAGGAACAGCAACTCTATCGGCATCGAGCTCTGTGTCCGCAACAAGGGCAGTCAGGCAGACACTTCCAAGGACTGGTACTTTGAGGACGCGACCGTGGCATCCGCGATCGAGCTGACACAGTACCTGATGAAGAAGTACAACGTCCCGGCTGATCATGTTATCCGTCACTACGATGTTACCGGAAAGATTTGCCCGAACCCTTACGTCTATAACACAACCAAGCACGTATGGGATGCGTTTAAGAAAGCAATCGCCACGGACGGAGCAGGGACAGAAGATACAAGTAAGATGACAAAGATCACAGGAAAAGCTGTGGCTACGGCAGAACAGATGACAGCCTACATCAAAGCCAAGAATGCAAAAGTGCCGCAGAGCGTCCTTGATATGATTCCCTTCTATTTATCTGAAGGAGAGGCGGAGAACATCCGCGGAGACATCGCCTTCGCGCAGAGCTGTCTTGAGACCGGGAACTTCACCTTCTCCGGTAGTGCTGTGAAGCTCTCACAGAACAATTTCTGTGGCATGGGAGTGACAGGCAATGGAATGACAGGCAACAGCTTCGATACCCCACAGCTTGGCATCCGGGCACAGATACAGCACCTGAAGGCATACGCCAATACAGTGAAGCTCAAAAGGGAATGCATTGACCCACGCTTCAAATATGTGACGAGAGGCAGTGCCCCGTATGTGGAATACTTAGGTATTCAGGAGAACCCGAAAGGGAAGGGATGGGCTGCCGGAGCCGGATACGGTAAGAAGATACTCACCATACTGGCAGCAATCACAGGAACCAAGGCGGATGAGAAACCACAGAAACCTCAGCAGCCTCAGACACCACAGAAACCACAGGAGAACGCGACAGAGTTCAAGCCGTACCTCATCACCACGACTACAGAGGCACTCCGTATCAGGGATAAGCCGAACGGAAGTATCGTGGGAGCTATCCGCGAAAGAGAAGGACACAAGAACAAGTACACCATCGTTGAGGAACAGAACGGATGGGGAAGATTGAAGTCCGGAGCCGGATGGATAAGTTTGGAGTTCTGTAAGAAGACAGGCGAGACAACAGAAGCCTTTGTACCATACCTCATCACCACGACAACTGATGTACTCAACATCAGGAAGACACCAAACGGTGAGAAGGTAGGAGCTATCCGGGAAAAGGAAGGACACAAGAACAAGTACACCATCGTTGAAGAGAAGAGCGGATGGGGAAGACTTAAGTCCGGAGCCGGATGGATAAGCTTGGAGTTCTGTAAGAAAGCCTCATGATAAGGAGTGAGGATACAGATGAACGTAGACGAACTGACAAGGCAGCTCATCGGGGAGACGAAGATAGATGATATCTCAGAGAGCTACCGCCCTGTAGTGGAGATCATTGGAGTTGATAAGTTTATAGAACTTAGCGACTACGCCAAAGGAGATGAACTATACTTCCCCAAGATAGAGAACATCATCGCCCCGGCAAGAAACAGACGAATCAAGAAGGAGTGGAACGGATACAACCTGAAGCAGCTTGCTGAGAAGTACAACCTGACCACAAAGCAGATATCCAACATCATCAAAGATGAGCCCATGATCGGGCAGATGACCATATTCGATATCCCGACAGAATGATTTGTGACAATTAAAATGGGAAAAAACCTACGGAAACAGTTCCCCTATAACGTCCCTGAAGAGCAGGGTAAGATAAGAGCATGGATTTTATCCATGCTCTTATTGCGTTTACGGCATTCTCAAAATTTTAGTCAAAGGAGTTGGTAAACATGGCAAATTTAACAGCAGATTTTTCACAGTTCATTCTCTTCATCGGAGTGTTGGCATTTGTGGTGTCCGTCATCACAGAGGCACTCAAGAAATGGGAATGGTTCGACAAGAAGGTTCCCACCGCGCTTGTCGTGATCTGCCTGTCCCTCGTGTTATGCCCGGTAGCGATGCTTGGCATGATGCAGTACCTGAAGCAGCCTATTGAGTGGTACATGGTCTTCGCGTCCTTTGTGGCAGCGTTTATCGTGGCACTGGTGGCAATGGACGGATGGGAAAGAGTGACGGAGCTTGCAGAGAAGCTGATCAAAAAGGGATAACCTATGGATTATGTCATTACTTTTTCGGACGTTATGGCAGGAGTGATCGCCCTCGGAGGAAGCGTCCTTGTGTTCTTTATACGCTCATGGTTCAACAAACTGAGCGAGAACACAGAAGAGATCAAGAAACAGATAAAAGAGAATGATGAGAAAGTCAATAAGAGAATCGACAAACTGGAAGACGAAACGGATGGAGAGATAGCAAACATCAAGCAGGAGCTGAACAACATCAAAGGGGATTTTGCTACCACGTTCGTACTCCGGGAGGACTTCTTCCGCTCCATGAACGGAGTGGAGGACAGAATGAGGAGCATTGACGGCAAGATCGACAAGCTCCTGATGCAGAGCAACAAAAAAGAGTGAGGTGAACAAAGTGAATGACTTAGAAAAAGCAGAGATCAAGCAGAACAAGGCGATCAGGGGGTATATCATCCGGTGCCTAGTGAAGGGATACAACAACACAGCCCTCACAAGACAGTTATCCAATGCGATGATTGCAGCCGGACTCATTATATCCCCGGACATCAGCAAGTATCTTGATTATCTTCAGGGAGCCGGATACATCGAATTTACGGAGGAAAAGGTCACAGCCTACAATGCCTATGCCAATGATGCAGTCATCAAGCTCACCAAAGCAGGCGTTGACCTTGCCGAAGGAACAACCGATGACAACGGAGTTGATATCTGATGGGTGAGAAGAGAAGCAAACAGAGAATCAACTCCAAAATTGATGAGCTCCCTGAAGATTTACACACGAAAGTAGATGTGATGCTTGCTGATACATCGAACAGCTACGAATATATCAGCCAATTTCTGAAACAGGAAGGCTATGAGATATCAAAGTCGAGTGTCGGAAGATATGCCACACGCTCCAACAAAGCAATGCAGAGGCTCCTTGAGGCACAGGCTCAGACAGATCGGCTGATACAGGCGGTGAAGAGCAACCCGGATGCGGACTACACGGAAGCTGCCATGATGCTGACCATGAATGGACTGCTCAACAAGGTGGCTACGGCAGAGGAAGAGTGGGATGAGATGCCACTGGATAAAGCAGGTAGGCTGATCGCCTCACTATCACGCACAAAGGTGTACAAGGACAGAGTGAAACAGGACATGAGGAAAAAGGCGGATATCGCCTTCCAAGAGCTTGAAGCTGACATGATGAAAGTAATCAAGCAGGATGAGGAGTCGGTCAGGATGCTCAAGACCATTCTGACAAAAGCAAAGGATAGGATGATGCAGGATGATTGATATTGAAGCTTGGCTCCGGGAACTGGATGAAGAAGAGGATGTTGATATCAAGAATAATGAGGAATATCAGACCAAACTCTTCGAGGAATATGTTCTTAGGAGCACAAACCATGCGGAAGAACGCAAAAAACTGAATACACGGTACCAAAATGGTGAGCCTGTGATGGGCGAACATGGTCTCCGGAAAGAGTTGGCAGCGTTTGACCTGTCCTACTTCGGAAGAGCATACCTTCCACACTACTTCATCAGGAAATCCCCTCATTTCCATGAGGAACTTGATGAGATATGGGAAAAAGGGGTTATGAAAGACCTGAACCCAACGAAGGAAGCGAGGACGATCTCCCGGATGAAGGGGTCAAGGAACGTCACAGCAGCTCCCCGAGGTCATGCGAAGTCCACAAACTTCACATTCAAGGACGATCTTCATGCGATCCTGTACGGATATAAGCACTATATCATCATCTTGTCGGATTCTTCCGAGCAGGCGGAAGGCTTCCTTGAGGATATCAAGACGGAGCTTGAGGAAAATGCGAACATTATCATGGATTTTGGCAGCCTGAAGGGTGATAAGGCATGGAGATCGGGAGTTATCCTGACATCCACGAACATCAAGGTGGAGGCAATCGGCTCCGGAAAGAAAGTCAGAGGACGAAGACACCGGAATTGGAGACCCGACCTGATTGTACTGGACGATATCGAGAATGATGAGAATGTAAACACTCCGGAGCAGAGAAGAAAGCTGAAGAGTTGGTTTGAGAAAGCTGTCTCGAAGGCAGGAGATACCTACACGGACATCATGTACATCGGAACCATCCTACACTATGACTCACTGCTCAATAACGTGCTCCAAAACCCGAGATACAAGGCGAAAAAGTACCGGGCGGTGATCTCAGAGGCGGTCAATACCAAACTGTGGGACGAATGGGAGAGCATCTACACCAACCTCTTTGATGAAGATCACGAAGCACACGCCCGGAAGTTTTACGAAGAGCATGAGGCAGATATGCTGCTCGGTACTGAGGTACTATGGGAAGAAAAACTCTCCTACTACGACCTGATGGAGGTCAAGATATCTGAAGGAGAGGCATCCTTCAACTCAGAGCTTCAGAATGACCCGATCGACCCGGACAATGCGACATTCAATCCGGAATGGTTCGACTATTATGAGCCGGAGCTTATGGACTTCACAAGTCCGGAGTTCATTTTTGTCGGAGCGAATGACCCGTCACTGGGTAAGAACAAGAAGTCAGATACGAGCTCAATCATCAACTTGGCTGTCTCGTTAAAGAGCGGCTATATGTATGTGGTAGATGCCTCCGTGGAGAAGAGAAAGCCGGATGTGATCATCGAGGATGTCTTCGAGATGAACCGGAGACTGAAAAGGGACTGCAAGAAAGGCTTCTTCAAGTTTGGAGTTGAAACCGTGCAGTTTCAGTATTACTTCAAGGAGGTCATGGCTAAGAAATCAGCAGAGGAAGGTGAGTACCTTCCAATCGAGGAGATACAGTCCAGTGTCAACAAGGTGCTCCGTATCGAGTCCTTGCAGCCACTGATCAAGAACAAGTACATCAAATTCAACCGGGAACACAAAGCTCTCCTGAAGCAGCTCCAAGAGTTCCCGATGGGGAAGAACGATGACGCGCCTGACGGTCTTCAGATGGCGGTACAGACCGCACAGAACGTCAAGGGTGCAGCGATAAAGACAAGTTACAAGAGTATCATCCGGAGACGTTTCCGGATGGGAAAAGGAGCCTACTAGGAGGTGAGAGACGTTGGCAAAAAGAAGAAAGAAGCAGCGAGGGAAAGGAGCAAAGCCCTTTGACCCGTCCGTTGATACCGGAGCGAGGAGACCCGTCACGGCAAGGGTGGCGGTCGGGGATGTAAATGACAAGTACAGTGACTATCCCTCCAACGGACTGACCCCGGGAAGGCTCGCCCGGATATTCCGGCAGGCGGATGAGGGCGATGTCAGGGCACAGATGGAACTCTTTGAGGAGATGGAGGAGAAAGACACACACCTCTTCTCTCAGATGCAGACCCGAAAGCTTGCCGTGACCGGACTGGACTGGGAGGTTCAGCCGTTCTCCAAGGATGACCGGGACAAAGAGATCGCGGACTTTGTGGACGAACAGCTCAAGAGCATTGAGAACTTTGACAATGTGCTGATAGATATGCTTGACGCGATCGGCAAAGGTATCAGCATCATGGAACTGAGTTGGGCGGTGGAGGACGGACATAACGTCATTGACGATATCGAGTATGTCCATCCCAAAAAACTGATATGGGACGGAACAACCGATGAGATGAAGGTATGTACCAAGGACTTCCCTTCCGGCATCGAGCTCCCTGAGAACAAGTTCGTGGTACACAGGTACAAAGCAAAGTCAGGGCATCCAAGCAGGGCAGGAGTCATGAGAGTGGTCTCATGGATGTATCTGTTCAAGAACTACGATATCAAGGACTGGGTGAGCTTCTGCGAAGTGTTTGGGATGCCACTCAGACTTGGCAAGTACGATGCATCCGCGTCAGAGGATGACAAGCGACAGCTTATGGAAGCGATCATCTCCCTCGGGACGGATGCAGCCGGAATCGTGCCAAGCTCCACGATGATCGAGTTCATCGAGTCCAACAAGACCACGAGTGTAGAGATATACGAGAAGCTTGCTAGGTACTGTGATGAGCAGATGTCCAAGGCTATCCTCGGACAGACACTGACATCAGACAGCGGAGGCGGAAGCTATGCTCAGTCAAAGACCCACAACGATGTCAGACATGACCTGACGGTGGCAGATGCGAAAGCCCTTGCCGTTACGATCAGGCGAGACATCATCCGCCCTCTTGTAGAGTTTAACTTCGGAGAGGATGCGGAGCTGCCGTTCTTCACATTCGACTGCCAAGAGGTGGAAGATCAGAAGGAGACGGTGGAGATATACAAGACCCTTGTCTGCGACATGGGACTTGAGATACCAAAGGGACATATATACAAGAAGTTTAGCATCCCGGAACCGGAAGATGGCGAGGAGGTATTGAAGCCTCCGGTCAAACAGATAGCTCCTGCGGTGACAGGCGGCTCGGAAATCCTTCCGGAAAAAACTTCCCCGGAGGATGCGAAAGCCCTGAAGGATGGAGCTGATGAGCAGCAACAGGTTGATGGAATCGTAAGCATGTCAAACAAACAGGCAGCGGACATCTTCAATGAGATGCTCAAGCCGATTCTCAAAGTAATTGACACAGCTTCAGACATGGATGAGCTGCAAGCAGTCTTGAAGGATGAGACGAAGCTCAAAGAGCTGTACGGAGAGATGGAAAGCCCGGAGCTTGATGACCTGATACAACAGGGGATATATCTGTCCCACCTTGTAGGAAGGAGCATGGACTGATGGAAGTTAAGTATGGACTATCCCGGGACTTCATCTTCAAGGATGCCGTGAGGTTCCTGAAGGGGAAGAGAGCACTGACGAGCGAGGAGTACAGGCTCCTCGATGATGAGAGCAGGGCGAAAGCATTCACAGTATCCGGATATACAAGCCTTCAGATGCTTCAGGAGTTTCTTGACTGCCTGACAAAGGCGGCAGAGGAAGGAACGACAAAGGAGCAGTTCCTGAAGGACATGAACAGCTTCCTTGAGGAGCATGGATATGAGGGAATGAACCCGTGGAAGAGTGACAACATCTTCCGGACGAATATGCAAACGGCTTTTAATGCCGGACATTACAAAAGTATGACCGATGAAACGACCAAAAAAATGCGACCGTACTGGCAATATAAGACAGCCGGGGACGGGCACGTCAGAGAAACGCATCAGGCAATGGCTGAGAGGGTGTTCCCGGCAGATGACCCGATATGGGACGTGTGGTACCCACCAAACGGATTCCGGTGCAGATGCATGGTCGTGAGCCTGACAAGGGCACAGGTAGAAAGGAGAGGACTGACTGTTGAGCATGAGATACCGTATGACGTGGACTACTCCACGGGGGAGATCATCCCGGCTTTTCCGGACAAGGGCTTCTCCAATAACCCGGCTAAGGCAGTATGGAAGCCTGATATGACAAACATATCAGAGCCGCTCCGTGAGATGTTCAAGGAAAGAAATGCAGCAAAGAAACAGTGAAGCGTCACAAGACGCTCAGAGCGAAGAAAAGGTTCTAGGTGGAGAAATACTCGCCCACGAACAGAATACCGCGTTATAACGCGTGATAACGCTATCAAAACGCGAATTAAGAGGTGACAGGCATGAGCGGATGGAAGGTATGCACCGGAGAAGGTGTAGAAGTATCCGGTGTACCCAGTGAGATCAAGATACTTCCGCTTGGACGAGTCCACTCCCAAAAAGGGGACTTCACAGTAGATGATGAGAGTGTGGAACTCATCAGGAAGCAGTTCAAGGACAGGAAGCTCGACCTTGTGATCGACTATGAACATCAGACGCTTGCGGACGTACAAGCTCCGGCAGGCGGATGGATAAAGGACATCTACAAAGGTGATGACGCGCTGATCGCTAAGGTCGAATGGACACCGAAGGCTACAGAGTACCTGAAGAATAAAGAGTACAGATACCTGTCCCCGGTTGTCATGGTAAGAAAGAGAGATCAGAAAGCTACGGCACTCCACTCCGTGGCTCTGACAAATACCCCGGCTATTGACGGGATGTTCCCTGTGGTGAACTCCCTGACGATAGAGGACTATTCAGAAGGAGGAACAACAATGGATTTGAAAGAAATCGCAAAAGCCCTCGGGCTTCCGGAGACCGCAACCGAAGAGGAAATCAAGAAAGCGGTGGAGGAGGCAGGCAAAGCAGCACAGAAGGTCAAAGAGATGGAAGAGAAGGGTGATGGTAGCACAGGAGAAGGAGCGGATGCCCCGGCTGAAGTTGTAGCCAACAGCACCATCCTGAAGCTCCTTGAACTGGATGAGAATGCCAAGACAGAAGATGTCGCAGCTTCCATCATGGCTCTGAAGGCAGGCGGAGACAAGGCAACAGCCGCGACCGTGCTTGCCCTGAAGGAGAAAATTGAACGCAAAGAGGCGGATGAAGCTGTACAGCTTGCTCTCAAAGAAGGCAAGATCACCGCAGCGCAGACAGAATGGGCGAAAGAATATGCCCTGAAGGACGCAGATGGCTTCAAGAAGTTTATGGAGAAAGCTGTGGCAGTGGTTCCACAGGGCAAGATGGCTCTGAAGGATGCCCCGGCTGACAATACCAAGACGGATGATGTTGATATGGCTATTCTGAAGAACTGCGGCATCTCCAAGGAAGACATGGAGAAATACTACAAGAAGGAGGACTAATCATGATCAGAACAGGAAATGAAAAGACAGGCAACAGCCTGCTTAACATCCCGGTGAAAGCCGGACAGACACTGACTGAGTGTACCATCGCTGTGATCAATGCGGAAGGCTATGCCGAAACTGCGACAAAGGCAGTGGGAAAGATTGTGGCAGGATGTGTGCAGCGTTTCTGCGATAACGCAACCGGAGCGGATGGAGCCGCCACGGTAGAAGTCAAGCGCGGAACATTCGTGTGGGAGAATGATGGAACCATCAAGAACACTGACCTGCTCAAGCCTTGCTATATCAAGGATGACGTGACAGTGAGCCTGACTGCGGAGGGTTCAAGCTATGCCGGAATCATCCTCGCAGTGGAAGATGACGGTGTGACCGTTGACATGATGACCCAGTACAGGGAAACAGTTACAGGAAAATAAGGAGGACTAGAAAATGATTGTAAATCAGGCAAATTTGCACGGACTGGCAGTCAGCTACTCAACAGCCTACAACAAGAGCTTTGAAGCTACACAGTCCAATTATCAGAAGATCGCCACCACGGTTCCGAGCACCACGGGCGAGCAGGATTATAAGTGGCTCGGACAGATGCCTCGAATGAAGGAGTGGATTGGCGAGAGGGAAGTACAGAGCCTTGCAGCATATGACTACTCTATCAAGAACAAACCTTTTGAGATGACTATCGGGGTACCGAGAGATGATATCGAGGATGACAAGTACGGAGTGTACACCCCACTCTTCTCAAACATGGGAGAAGCTGCCGCGCTGCATCCGGATGAGCTCGTGTTTGGCGCACTGGTGAACGGGTTCACAGCAAAGTGCTATGACGGAAAAGCTTTCTTTGCGGCTGATCACGAGATGGGTGGTGCTACATACAGCAACCTTGGAACACAGGAGCTGTCTATGGAAAGCTATAAGGCTGCGAGAGCTGCCATCATGAGCGTCCGTGGAGACAAAGGAAAGAGCCTCAAGCTCGTGCCTGACCTTCTTGTGGTATCGCCTGCAAAGGAAGAGGAAGCAAGAACCATCTTGGAAGCTGAGCTGATCAATGGCACAAGCAACATCATGAAGGGTACAGCAAAGCTTCTTGTAGAGCCGGAGCTTGCAGAACATCCGGAGTATTGGTTCCTGTTATGCACCAACCGATTCCTGAAGCCTATCATCTATCAGGAGAGAAAGAAGATCAAGTTCACTTCCTTCACCAAGGATACCGATGAGAACGTGTTCATGAACAATCAGTTTATCTACGGAGCTGACGGTCGTAGCAATGCCGGATATGGCTTCTGGCAGATGGCATATGGTTCCACCGGAGCAACAAAGGCACAGGGTTAAGGAGTAATGATATGGGATATTGTACCACGGGCGAAGTGCTCAAAATGATCAAGGAAGACATGGTGAACTCCATCATCGGAGATGAGTATATCGAGGACGCGGATGAGAAGCAGCAGAAGATCACCGCCCTGTGCGAGGATGCGATCAGCGATGCCTGCGCTGAGATTGACGGGTACCTTGCCAAGCGGTACAAGGTACCATTCACGAAGACACCACAGGTCATCAACAAGCTCGCAAAGGATATTGCTGTATATAACCTTGTGTCGCGTACAGGAATAGACGAGAGTGAGAGGGAGAAGACCTTCCTGAACCGCTACAATGCAGCCATCAAGTTCCTGACGGAGGTTGCCAAGGGCACCATCAGCGTAGGAGCTGAGGATGAGGCTGTAGGCAGTGGGAATGCAGCCAACGGCTTCAAGATGAAGTCTTCAGGGCGAATATTCTCAAGGGACAGCATGAGAGGATGGTGATTGAATGTCATCAATCAGGGCAGAGATGTCCGGAGATACAGATGCACTGCTCCAACGTCTCAATAAACTGAAGAGCCTTGAGAAGCGTGGGGTTCTGAACTCCATCGCTGAGGGGCTCCGTACCTCAACGGTCGAGAGATTCCAAAGCGAAAAGAGCCCGGAGGGAGTCGGATGGACACCTTCCATCCGGGCAAGAGAGTCAGGCGGCAAGACGCTGACCGATACGACAACATTGAAGACAAGTATCCACTCGCAGGCAGATGAGAGCGGACTTGCAGTCGGCACGAATGACATAAGGGCTGCCACACTCCAATTCGGTGACGAGAGAACTATAAGAGCTAAGAATGCGAAGTATCTCACCTTCAAAGTTGGAGGGCAGTGGCGGAGAGCTGCTTCTGTCAGGATAAGCATTCCGCCAAGACCATTCCTTGGTATCAGTGATGAAGACGAACTTGATATTCGGGAGAGCTTGGAGGAAATATTCAAGGAGTAAGACATGAAGAAAGAGAAAGACTACCTGATCGCAAAGCTGAAGGAGTCCGGAATCAAAAGTCAGGTCTACACCACAATGAAAAAGCTAAAGCAGGCGAACGAGTCACACCTTGGCGCAGTTCTGCGAAATGGGGAGACTCTCGCACGCTCAGGCTCAAAAAGAAACTTTGTAGACCAAGAGGGGCAACGGAAGCGCAGGGTCAAGCTGTGGAGCAGGGACACAAAGCTCCGGGTGATCATCGCAGATGCCTCGGAAGATAAGTGTGAGGAGATTTTTGAGAAGTTCCTCAGACTGATCGGGAAGGGCATGGAGGATGATGGAAACTGGGTGAATATCGTAGTAGGTGAAGCGGACTGGGTTGAAGAGGGCGATAGTGTCCTGAAGGCGAAGATAGCTGTACAGTTCGATGTCACATTTGAAGGCGGTATATATGCCGACTTCACGAAGAAAGCGGTGGAGATCGGCAATATTCAAAATGGAGGATAAAACATGGCAAACAAAGAGACAGCCTACATGAGCATCGAAGAGCTTAGAGATAAATACAAAGTATCAGATGCCGTGTTTGAAGGCGTAAAAGCAGCAAAGAAATGGAAGTCCGGCAGACAGGTCGAGGAGGATGAGTTCACCAAGGCAGTTGAGGACTTCAAGACAGCACCGATTGACGGTAGAAAAGAGGAGGCGAAGGGATAATGTACGGAGATGTAAATGTAACCGTAGAAGACGGGAACCTTGGACGTAGCAGCTCCACAGGAAGCGGTGTACAGTTCAAGATCGGTATTTCTAACATTGAGAGCACAACCCCTATCCTGATCACTGGCAGCATGGATGCAAAGAAGATCAAGGAGAAGGTTGGCAACACTCCGCTCGCGGATGCCTGCATCGACTCTGTGGAGAACGGAGCAGCTACGATCTACTGTATCCCGGTCAAGGCAACCACAGACGGAACCATCGGGGAAGTCAAGGCAGTCAAGACAGGAGAGGGAACCCTCGAAGTGAGCGGAAAGCCCAACAATGCATACGACATTGTGATCAAGGCCACAGATGACGGAGAGAACAATGAAGCCGGGTATGCATACTCCTTAGATGGAGGCAATACCTTCAGCGAGGAAATAACAGTCCCTCTGAATGGAGAGGCAGTCCTTGCCAATACCGGGCTCACCGCAAAGTTCACGGAAGCAGCCGGAGGAGACAGCTTCAAGGAAGGAGATACCTTCAGCTTTTCAACGACAGCCCCGTCCATGAGTAACGCGGATGTGATCAGCGCGGTAGAGAGCCTGATCAACAACAACACAGCCTTTGAGTATGCTCACATTGTGGGTACATCCTCAAGAGCTCTGTGGGCTTCCCTTGCAAGCATCGCCAACGACTTCCTCACAAAGTATAAGAGACCTCTTTTCTTTGTGTGCGAGGCAAGAATGAAGAGAAGCAACGAGAGCCTTGATGAGTATGTTGCAGCAATGCAGGAGGAAAGAAAAGGCATCAACAACATCTATATTCAGGTAGTCTGCTCCAATTCGAGATATCAGAGAATGGATGGCAGAGTACAGGATATCAACAATGCAGGAATTGTCTGCGGACTGTATTGCAAAGCAAAGGAATCGCAGAGCATCGGAGAGGTGAAGAGCTTCCCTGTCTCTGAGGCAAAGATGCTCAAGCTCCTTCCGGAAGGAATCGAGGACTATATCGCAATCTTGGACAAAGCAAAGTACCTGACCTTCAGACAGTATGTCGGCAAGGAAGACTACTATGTGACAAGCGCGAACATGATGGCTCCGGACGGTAGTGATTATGCATACGCGGAAGATGTCAGAGTGTCCAACAGACTCGTGAAGGCGGTCAGAGCATATGCACTCAATGAACTTCAGAGCGAAGTTGACCCGGGAGATTTAGATGCGAGCATCTCTATCCTTCAGGCAAACCTCAATACTCCGGTGGAGGATGCTGTAGATGATAAGATCATCAGCTCCGGAAGACTTGAGATCGACACGGAGAACCTCAATATCCTTGTGGATGAGTCGATTGACGTGAGGGTGACATACGTGCCGATGGGACACGTCAGAGAGATGAACCTGACCTTTGCAGTAGAGAACCCTGTATCAGCATCTTAGAAAGGAGGTAGAACAGGATGGCAAACACACAGTTAGTCAATGGAAAAGTGTATGACTGGTCGAGCGTGACCATTTCCACATCCGGCATGGAGAATATCGAGCCGACAGAAATCTCCTACGATGATGAGCAGGAGAGTGAGGCTGTATATGGAAAAGGTGGCAAGATCAGAGGCTACGGTACCGGAAATCAGAAGAACTCCGTGAAGCTGAGTATGCTCCGCGAGGACTTCAATGAGATGTGCCGTGTGATCAAGAGCAAGGGATATAAGAACTTTTATAAGTACGTTATCCCGAAGATCACGGTATCCTATGCGGATGAGGGAGCGTCCACCTGTACCGATACCCTGACAAAGGTTGTCTTCTCGAAGCGAAGCTTCAAGGCAGCACAGGGAGACAAGTCCATGAAGGTAGACCTTGATGGAATGGCAATGGGCGGCATCAAGATCAATGACCTTGATGCGTAAATTCACAAAATAAATGTCAAAAATATGGAGGTAAATATCTATGAGTAACGCAGTATTAACGGAGAATGAAGAGAGATTATTCGGAGCAGCCAAGGAAGCTGAAGCAGAAGCTACACAGGAGACAAAGAAACAGAATGTTGAAGAACTGAAGAAGAAATACACAGGAAACGGTCAGAAAATCTACACGATCACAAACACTGTAGCGGTAGATGATGACACTGAGGAAGAGTTCACTTTCCTCTTCAGAAAGCCGAAGCCTGCATCTTATGACAGATATGTCAAGACAATCTCAAACAGCGCAAGCAAGGCATCCAAGACATTCGCCTTTGATAATATCATTGATGAGCAGAGGGATGAGCTGAAGGATACTCTGGAAGAGTACCCGGCTATGGCAATCTCCCTCGCGGACAAGCTGCTCCGTATGCTCGGACTTGCTGACACAACATCAGTAAAAAAACTGTAGACGATGCGAAGGAAGCGTTCAAAGAGAACTTTATAGCCTATGGGAAGATGCTGATATACAAGTATCTTCCCCGGGAAATTGTTCCGGAAAGCTTTGAGGAGCTGACATTTGAAGAGTTCTATGATCTGTATGCTCAGGCGGACTGCGCGAGAGAGCTGATCATAGACGAGATCAGGGCAGGAGTTGCTCAGGGTATAGCTGACAATTTTGCAGACGAATAAAACAAAAATCCCACAGCCGGGAGCTATGGGATTCTGTACACCTCTATGGTCTTCTAAGGGATAGTATATCACATCACATAAAAAAAGCAACTAGGAGGTGGTTGCATGGGTATGGAGTCTGTCTATAAATTGTCGGTACTTCTTAACGTAGTAGACAACCTGTCCGGACAGATGAACACGATACAGGGAAATGTATCCGGAAGCATCCAAAAGCTTGACTCAGCCTTCGGAACCATGCAGAAAGCCGGGGCAGCTCTGACGGGAGTTGGAGGGGCTATCCTCGGAGTAGGTACCAAGTTGGTGACATCCACCTTCGACACACAGAATGCACTCGGAGAGCTGTCATCGCTTGGAGTTAAAGACCTGAAGGCAGTGGAAAACGCAGCAAAAAGCTTCTCAGACACATGGGCAGGAACGAGCAAAGCTGACTTCATCACAGCATCTTATGATATCAAGTCAGGTATAGCATCGTTGACGGATGAGGGTGTGGCTCAGTTCACACAGTTGGCAGCCTTGACAGGTAAAGCCACCAAGTCCACCACAGAGGAGATGGGCTCACTGTTTGCCACAGGATACGGTATCTACAAAGGTGCCTATGATGACCTGTCAGACCTTGAGTTCGGTGAGATGTTCTCCGCAGGAATCGCTACAGCGGTTAAGAACTACAAGACATCAGGTTCAGAGATGGCGAGCGCGATCAGCGCGTTGGGAGCTACGGCAACGAATAACAACGTGCCACTTGAGGAACAGCTTGCTATCCTTGGACAGTTACAGACAACCATGTCGGGCTCTGAAGCCGCGACAAAGTACAAGTCCTTCCTGAATCAGGCAACGAAAGCAGGAGAGGCACTCGGATTGCAGTTGACGGATGATAACAACCAACTGCTCTCCACACCGGAAATCCTCGAAAAACTGAAAGGAAAGTACGGAGAAACCATAGACGCAGTAGAGAAGAAAGAGCTGAAGGATGCCTTCGGAACGGATGAGGCGGTTGCCATGATCGACCTTCTCTACAACAATGTGGACACCCTGACAACCGGAGTGGATGACTTGTCGGCATCCATGAAGCAGGGGTCATCAGTCACAAAAGAGATGGCAGAAGCCATCAACAACACGCCCGAGCAGAAGTTCCAAGTGCTAAAGCAACAGATACATAACAATGCTGAGGAACTTGGAAACGGACTACTTCCTGCGGTCAATGACACAATGGATAAGGTGAGCGGTCTGATCAAGCGCGGAGGCGAGTGGATAAGCAACAACCAACAGACGGTACAGACCATCATGAACATAGCGTTGAAACTTGGAGTATTCCTTGTAGTAGCCGGAAGCGTGATGGGAATAGTGGGAAGCCTCGGCAAGCTTTTCTTGTCGATGAAGAACACGATCGGGATAGTGAAGACCGCGGTGATGGGACTCAACACAGCATTCCTTGCATCGCCCGTGACATGGGTCATTGCCGGGATAGTTGCCCTGATAGCGATATTCGTTGTCCTATGGAACAAGTCGGAAGCCTTCCGAAACTTTTGGAAGGGACTATTTGCACAGGTTCAAAATGCAGTACAACAAGCATGGACGAGCATACAGCCTGCGCTACAGAAACTCGGACAGAAGCTGACCGAACTATGGCAGGCGGTACAGCCGATCATCCGGATTATAGAAAAAGTCGGAGCCGTTGTCCTGACTGTCCTTGGTGCTACTTTTGCCGGGGCGATACAGGGAGCACTCTCAGCACTGACCCCTCTGATCAATGCACTGACAAGCTTCGCATCATTCGTGACCAACGTGGTGAATGCGGTCGTTGCACTATTCCGGGGCGATTTTTCAGGAGCTCTCGACTTTGCATCAGCCGCAGCCGATGATTTTAAGAACTTCATCCTGAACGGATTCGATGCGATCCTCTCATTTATCGGTGGCTTTGCATCCGGATTTTTGGATGCGGTGGGCGGTGCCCTGTCTGCAATCGGAATTGATGCGTCAGAGACGATATCGAAGATGAAGGATACCGTGAAAAACGGGCTTGAAGCCGTGAAGGGATTCTTCGGAAACATCTTAGGGGCGGCATCCGATACGGTCAAGGAAAAGCTTGGCAACATGAAAGCTGCATATGAGGAACACGGTGGTGGAATCAAAGGTGTGGCAGCCGCAGCTATGGAAGGTGTGAAGGGGTATTTCACATCAGGATACACCTTTATAGACAACCTGACAGGCGGCAAGCTTACGAGCATCAAAAACTCAGTAAGTGAGAAAATGTCCGGAGTTGCGGAGACAGTATCATCCAAGATGTCCGCAGCGAAGGAGTATGCATCAACGCAATTATCGGCAATGCAGGCATCTTATGAGTCTCACGGAGGCGGTATCAAGGGTGTGGCAGCCGCAGCTATGACGGGCGTACAGAATACGTTCTCGACAGCATACTCGGCACTGGACACTATGACGGGCGGAAAGCTTTCAAGTATCAAAAATACTGTAAGTGAGAAGATGTCCGGGGTTGCAAACGCAGTGTCAACCGGAATGTCAGCAGCCAAGAACTACGCAACAACACAATTATCTGCGATGCAGGCATCCTATCAGTCACATGGTGGGGGCATCAAGGGCATCGTGGCAGCAACAATGACCGGGGTGCAGGGTACCTTCAGTACAGCGTACTCCGCGATCAACACATTAACAGGAGGAAGGCTTGAGAGTGTCCGCTCTACGATTGCTAACAAAATACAGTCAGCGAGAGATACGGTCAACTCCGTGCTTGAAAGCATCAAGTCGGCATTTTCGTCTAAGCTTCAGGCAGCTCATTCAGTAGTGACCGGAGCAATATCACGAATCAGGTCAGCCTTCAATTTCTCGTGGCATTTGCCTAGCCTGAAGCTCCCACACATCAGCGTGAGCGGAGGAGTTGCTCCTTTTGGAATTGGCGGAAAGGGTTCCCTGCCGCATTTCTCTATCCAGTGGTACAAGGATGGAGGTATCCTGAACGGAGCTACGATCTTCGGACAGATGGGCGGTAAGATGCTCGGAGGCGGAGAAGCCGGAGCTGAGGCAGTCCTTCCACTTGCCACTCTGTGGACAAAGATGAAGGAAGTTGTCGGCAACGTAGTCAAGGGCGAGAATGAGGAGAGCAAGTCAGATGTACAGCAGACAGGCGCAAGTATTACAAGCGCACTGACATCCAAGGCTTCAACCTTTAAGCGTGAGAAAGAGACAACCACAACAACAAACAGGGAGACAATAACTACAGAGAGATGGGGAAAGAACGGAAGCATGAACATCAACAGCATCCACTTCACGGTAGACATCAGCAAGATCAAAGACTTGCCATTACTCTACAAACTGATAGATGAGCTGAAGGATGCACAGAACCGGACGGATGTACCTGTCTATGCGTAGGAGGTGAAACAAGGTGCTTTATGTAAGAGACAAGGTAGCAAAGCTTGGAAATGTGATACTCGGAGGAGAAGTCACGAGCGTGGAGATCACGGAAGCCGGAAGCGTATATGTAGCACAGGATGAAAAGGGGCGGTATAAGAAGTCCCAACCTGTGGGATATGAAAATGGCAAGGTGAACATTGATATCCTGCTTGAAGACATGAGCGGATACTCCACGCTTGCACAGCTTAGGGATATGCAGAATCTCTTTAAGGGGAACGGGCAGGATAAGCCGAAGCTCCTTCCGATTGTCAACGATGACTGTGCTGCAAGAGGAATCACGCAAGTGTATTTTAAGACCCTGACATCCAAGAAAGTGATCTCAGAAAGTAAGAGAATCGCCACCTTAGAGCTGTGGGCTCCGAACATTGGCACGGTCAAAGTAATCAAGAAAAAGAAGAGCACCAAGAAAAAGAAGAGCACCAAGTCAAAGAAAAGCAAGAGTAAAAAGAGTAAGACAAAGAGCCCTGCAAGGGATAGCCGGAGCACAAACAGAGCTAAGAAAAGGGCTAGGAAGATAACCAAAAAAAGGTAGGAGGTGAGCGGCTTGGGAGAGAAGAAATTGATATCCCCGGAATTTAGGGTGACAGTTGGAGAGTATGAGATCAAGGACGGGGTAGAGGTGGAATGCTTCTCAAGCCGCGAGTCTCATATTGATTGGTGTCGGGTGGAACTGTCACCGAGGCTTCAGGGGCTAATACAGTTCAAAGACATGGATGAGGCTCAGGTGGAACTTGGATATGAGGATGACTTCGATACGCTGATAGATGGATATGTCCGGTGCAACGGAAGTGACTACTGGAAGGAAATCATGATCAAGGATGACATGATGAAACTGGAAAGGGCAACTGTGAAGGGGACGTTCATTGACTGTACACCACAGGATATCATCCGGTACATCCTGACACGGGCAGGAATAACGGCTTACGAGCTGACGGATGAGGCGTACGGCAAGAAAAAAGTCTACTCAATAGAGGAGAAGAGCGGAACGGCTGCAATAGCGGAGATCAATAGCTCATGGGGGATAAGCAACCCATTCTTCTTCCAAGAGAAGATATTCCACTGGGGAACCAAGAAGGAACAAAAAGAACTATATGTCCTCGAAGAGGACGAGACGATCATCTCGCTGAATAAGTATGGCGATATGTGGGAAGCCGAGACAATAGCCATCCCGTGGATACACCATAGTCAGGAGGTTATCGTGGAACACAGTAAATACAGCGGTACCGTGGTTGTTGAGAAGACGATCGTCCGGAGCGATGACTCGGGGGCTGTGCATATGTATATCTATTGGAGGTGATGGACGTGTCGGATATGATGAAGAACTTTGTGAAACAGGAGCTTGATGATCAGATCAAGACGAACTATCCGCACATGAGATATCCTCCGTGCATTTATGCGAGGGTGGTGAAGGCTTCCAAGAAAGAAGATGTCTACACCGTTACTCTCAAGATTCTTGACAAAAACAAGCAGACAGACACACGATTCCCGGAGGTTCCAATGGTATCCACGAAGGTTCCTGTGGAATCCGGAGACACCGTGGTCGTGATACTGCTATACGGAGAATGCGACCCGTATATCGTGGGGAGGTGTGACTGATGCAGATGGTGACAGAAGAGGATGTTGACCTCATGCTTGATGCAGATGGTCAGCCTACAGCCGGGACAGATGGTCAGTCAGAACTTGCTGAAGATGATATGTGTTGGCTTCAAGACCTGAAGAACGAAGCTCTCACGGAGGAAGGAGAGCTCTTCTACGAGGATGAGGAGGGCAACGGAAGCTATGGCTTCGGTATGCTTGACTTTGGTCAGGAAGAGTTCGATGAGTTCACAAAACTTGAGATACAGCAGAGGATAAGGTCGAAGATGTCAAAACGCAGCTACATTGATGCGGCAAGCATCAACATAGATGTGAGCTTTGAGGGGCACAGCTACAAAGCCCGGGTGACATTCAAAAGAAATGACAGCAACACGGTGTACGGTATAAGCATCGAAAGTGACGGAGTGGAGGTGATAGTAGAATGATAGATGAGGACATCATGGAGAAGATCATACCGATTCCTGACGAGGAAGAGGAAATGGAAAACATAGAAGCAGAGCTTGCAGAGGCGGACTTCCCGATCACGAACTTCAAAAAAGGCGGAGTGTTCTATCATATCATCCGGATGTTTGTGACATTGCTTATCGAGCTGAAACAGCTTGCAAGGACGATCTTGAACTCCTGCTTCATCCTCCATGCACAAGGAGATTGGCTTGAGATCAAAGCGGCAGACTTCTCCAAAAGCCTGAAGGAGGCTGTGAAAGCGAGAGGCTATGTGACGGTGTACCGGGCAGAATATGACAATGCCGTACAGGTAACAAAAGGGCATTGCTTCAAGACGGAACCGGATGCATCAGGCAACGAGCTGAAGTTTTATGCTGTGGAAGATACGGTCATAGATGCCGGAGCTCAGACCGGGAAGGTGCTTGTGGAAGCGGAAGAGCCGGGAACCTACTACAATGTAGCACCGGGCAAGATAACTATATCCATGATACATATTGATGGAATGGACTATGTAACCAATGAAAAAGAGTGGCTGATCAGGGAAGGAGCTGACGTGGAAGACTACGAAGACCTGAGAAGCCGATGCACAAGTAGTTGGGCGGAGCTTGCGACAAGAACGATTGAAGAAAAGCTCAGAAACGCTGCAAGGTCAGTGCCGGGTGTACTGGATGCAAGGGTGGACGCACAGCATCCAAGAGGTCAGGGTACCGTTGATATCATCATCACGAGCTCTGCCGGGGAAGCATCACCGGAGCTGACAGCAAAAGTTGAGGAGGCAGTCGAACCTCTGAAGGGACAGTATGCGGACTATCTTGTCCGATCGAGTGAGGTGGTGGTACAGGACATCAATGTGATCATATACCTTGCACAATATGCTTCAACAGATGGAGTAAAAGAGAAAGCGCAGAACATCATCACCAACGTCATGAAACTGCCGAGAGATGAGATGAATACCCTGTACAAGGACAGCATCATCAGTGCTTTGTGTGAGATTGAGAACTACAGGAAGACGGTGTTCAAAGCCCCGACAGAAGATATGGAACTCAGCGGAGACAAGGTGATCATGGCAGGGAACATCACCGTGGAGGTTAAAAACGTAAAGGGAGAGTGATAAGATGGAAAGCTTTATTGAATATATGTGGTACCTCTTCACCTCTCCTTTTAAGAAAGTCAAGAAAACCCTGAATCACTGGTACACCCTGTGTAAAGTGTTCGGGAAAAGGCTTGATGAATGCAAAGAAGACCTTCTCCGGGCAAGGGATGAAGGCATGGTTGCAACCTGTAGCGATGAGATGCTCCCGGTACACGCAGCAGACCGAAACCTGAGCAGATACACCGGGGAATCACCGGATAACTTCCGATCACGAATAGCAATGTATGAGGAAGTGTGTCAACTCGGAGGGCTGAATGAGGGCATTATCCTTGCGGTAAAAGCTCTCGGATACACCAACCCGATCATCCGAAGCGCAAGGGACTTCAAAGGTGATGAAATGAGGTGGGCGGAGTTTTACCTGATCATTGTCATGGACGTGGATGAAGAGCATCCGATCGCCTTTAGCATTCTGAGAAAGACCGTCCGGCAATGGAAAGAGGTTGAAGCCAAAGACAACTACTATATGGAATACAAGACGGAAGTCAAGGAGCCTCACACGGGGGCATTCCAAAGAGTGGACTATAAGAAGTTTATCTACTTCTATGATTATCTGAAGCTTGATGGAAAATGGCAACTTGATGGTAGCCATCTCCTTGATGCAGTGGTACATGGTTATCCTACACGAATCGGATACCTGTACCGGAGCAGATACGAGCAGCATTCCGCAGGACTGTCAATGGCATCCTTCCGGAACAAGCATACACTGATCACAACAGTGAGTGCAAAGATGGGGTTCCGGGCGTATGCAAATTACTTCGAGGGCTTCTATCTGAAGACGGATGGAAAATGGCAGCTTGATGGCAGCCACACACTGGATGCCTTAATATACAACGGAGATATCCGGTGGAGCACTGGGTACCGGGTAGAGCATGAGCAAAATATCCGGATAAAACAGCGATACAGGGCACGTAGTGTCAGCAACAGATATGAAATAAGCCGGGAGAATGTGGCGTACAGGCTCACGATAGACTTCTTTGAGTACCTGAAGCTCAATGGACTGTGGAATCTCACAGGGTCGAGAGTGATGGACTCTCAGAGAGTAGAGTATCCGACAAAACAGTCCTATAAAACGGCAGTACACAACAAAGAGAATCTGACCGTCACATGGCACGAAGAACACAACCTCTTCTTCCTTGACGGTACATGGAGCCTTGATGGTTCCAAGATCATAGACGCATATCAAAAAACGGAGGTAATGTAGAAATGGCAACAAAAAGCGTTATCACAAAGATTCGTAGAAAAAAGATGGCTGAAGCGAGCCATACTACAGGAAAGATCGCGAAGATCACTCACATCGCCCTTGGAAGTGGCGGAGTGGATGCAAACCGCAAGGTGATCGAGCCTCTTCCTGAGAATGTAAGACTTAAACATGAGGTAATCAGAAAACCATACACGTCATCTACAAAGGTGTCAGAGACGAGCTATGAGTATGTGATTAAACTCGAAGAAAATGAGCTTATCGGTGTAGAAATCAGCGAGATGGCTCTGATTGATGAGGATGGCGATGTGGCTGCATTCTCAAACTTCTTGGCAAAAGGCAAGGATGAGACGGAAGTGACATTCACCATTGAGGATAATTACTAGGAGGTGTAGAAGATGGCAAAATTGAACGCATCGAGAAACCCTACATTCAGCACAGAGATGGAAGCAATGGAGAGAACTACTCCGGGACACTATTCTGAATGGAACAAGAGACATCAACAGCTTCTTGATAATGACCAGTACCTGAAAGATCAGAAAGATGATGAAGGCTTCAGCGTGGTTGATGGCAAGCTGTGTGTAACATATGAAAGAGAGGACTAAGAAGATGAGCAAAATTACAGAGCCGATGTTATTGGACTCAACAGGCAAGGAAATCGTGGAGAAACTCCACACACAGAATATGCTTCTGAACCTTATGGCAGGAGCAGCAATGGAAGGCACAACGAGCATGGCTGAGATCAGGAAGATCGTGCAGGCAGGCAAAGCATCTGAAGTGTACAACATCGGTGATCAGATCGTGGTGCCGTGGACAGATGTGACTACCGGACAGAAATATGAAGCAGTGGGAGATATCGTCCACTTCGGAAATGTAACTTTGAAAGATGGCGAAGAGGTGCCGGGTATGTTTATCCAGTGGCATTATGCGACTCCGTTCGGTGTACAGTTTGACAACAACGAGGCATTCTATACAGCGAGTGAAGCAGAACTCCCGGCAGGAACCTATAACATCACGGTTGGAGCTAACTGGGGAAATAACTGCAAAACTGGCGAGAAATATCAGTTTGTACTCACCAAGCCTGTACCACAGGGCGGTATGCTTGTAGGATTTTGGGGAATGCCTGACAAGACCCCGGCAGAGTGGAGAGCCAGCTCCTACAGGGACGGAGCATCCACTGAAGCAATCGAGACCGTGAGCGTAACAGCAGGCTCCGCAGGAACATCCCTCGGTACATTTACTCCGGCAGGAGATGGCTCTCTTAACAGTCTTCACCGCCTGAGCTATGGATATAACAGGTGGTCGCAGAGTGCTATGAGACAGTGGCTCAACTCTGACAAGCCTGCCGGACAGTGGTGGACATCTCAGAACAAGTTTGACCGTGTACCGGAACAGCACGCAACAAAAGCAGGCTTTATGAGCGGCTTTGAGAAAGAGTTCCTTGACTGCATTCAGCCGATCAAGGTAGTGACTGCCCTTAATACAGTATCTGACAAGGCAGACGGGGAAACAGAGGTCACATATGACACATTCTTCCTTCCATCCTTGGAACAGATGTACATTACCCCTCAGCTTGCCGGAGAAGGCGATGTTTGGGAATATTGGAAGAGAGCGTCCGGGATGTCAACAAAGATGCAACAGTGGCAGACATATCCTCAGATCAGAACCTATGCGATTGAGAGCCACACATCAGCGCGTTACGTGCGCTTGCGCTCGGCTTATCGTGGCAGCGCGTGCATTACGTGGTATGTGAGCAGCTCGGGCTACGTCGGCAACGACGGCGCAGTCGCCGCGCTTCGCTGCGCCCCGGTTTGTGTTATCTGCTAATCGCGGCATCATGTATCATCCCCTGCACCCACGGATGCAGGGGATAGACCAAAAAGAGAAGGAGGACATGGTGTGGCAGTAGCAGAAGGCGAGAGAAGCCAAAGCAAACTTGAAGTCATAGTGAGAGCCTTGGACTTGGCAACGTACACTATCAGGATAACAAACAATCAGAAGATATTCCTACCGGAATACAGAAGCTCCCTGACCGATGATATCATCAGGACAGCAAAAGACATCTACATTGATGCATGGACAGCCAACAACATCCTAGTAAAGTCTGCGGATGACTGGAAGATGAGAAAAGCCCTTCAAGAGAGAGCTGCCCGGAACTGTAACAATCTTCTTGCACTGATACAGCTTGCAAAGACGATCTTTCACTTGAAATCAAAGCGAGTGAAATATTGGAGCGAGAAGACCATTGATGTGAGAGGATATCTGAGAAGTTGGAGAGATGCAGATAGTAAACGCTACGGCAAATAGCCGGAGCTTTACCATAGGGATGTAGGCTGTAACGCAGAACGTGCGCTTGCGCTCGGCTAATCGTGACAACGCGTGCAATACGTGGAATGTGAACAGCTCGGGCAACGTCAACAACAACAACGCAGTCAACGCGCTTCGCTGCGCCCCGGATTGTGTGGTATTAAGGACATACAAACTATCTCACAGAGATGGAGTCCGACCAATCTAACACAAGGAGCCGAGTTCCCTGCCAATAGGCAAAACAATACTATGATGATGTAATCACCGCCCTGATCGGGAGGTGTGCGCTATCAACATCATGGAAATGAATTGAATAATGAAGAGGATATCATAGGGTTTGAAGCCTTGTTTGAGTCCATGCAGAAATGCAAGAAAGGCGTTATGTGGAAGGGGTCAGCCGCCCACTACGTCCTCAACGGACTGGAAGAGACCCTGAAGCTTGAAAAACAGCTCAAAACAGGGACATATAAAGCAAGGCAGACAACGAAGTTCAGAGTGACATACCCTAAGCCGAGGGATATCGTGAGTATATGCTTCAGAGGCCGAGTATATCAGCGGAGTCTCAATGATAATGCCATCTATCCGGCAATGACCAAGAGCTTCATCCAACATAATTGTGCCTGTCAGAAAGACAAGGGCACGGACTATGCAAGGGCGGTGCTTGATGAGTTCCTACATCGACATTACAGGAAGTACGGACGGGCAGGCGGAGTCTTGCAGGTGGATGTACATGGATATTATCCCAACATGAAGCATCAGGTCGCAAAGGACAAGTTCAAGAAACACCTTGAGCCGGACATCTACAAGCGAGCGGAGGCGGTACTGGAAGATCAGTATGAGGGCGATGTCGGATATAATCCGGGAAGTCAGATGATACAGATAGCAGGAATCTCCGTACTTGATGAATTAGATCATTTCATCAAGGAACAGCTCGGAATCAAGAGGTATCTGAGATATATGGATGACTTCCTACTAATGCACGAAGACCTTGAGTACCTTGAATACTGCAAGGTCAAGGTGATTGAGAAATTGGCTGAATATGGCTTTGAACCGAACCCTAAAAAGACAAAAGTGATACCGATAACAGAAGAAATCCTCTTCCTTGGTTTCTATTACAGGCTGACGGAGACCGGGAAGATAATCATGAGACTGAATCCGGCAAATGTGAAGCAGGAACGCAAGAAATTATACAGGCTAGTGGCTAAAGCTAAGAAAGGCGAGTCATCAAAGGCTAAAGTTGATGAATGCTTCAACGGATGGAAAGACCACGCAGCAAAAGGAACCTCCTACCAACTTTTGAGACGGATGGAGGCATATTATAAGGAATTATGGAGGAATCAAGATGGAATATCGACAGATCAAAACAAGCGTTTATGAAGAACGCGAAAAAGAGAACATGAGAGCCACCATCGCAGAACAGGCAGCCATCATTGACTATATCGCTCTGATGACGGATGTTGAGCTCCCGACTCAGGATACAGGCATGGAAGAAAGTGAGGTACAATAGTATGACAACACAGAAACCACAGAAACAGACGGAACACAGCAGAAACTTTGAAAAGTACAAAGGATATTATGATCACGGCTTTTGGAATGCCAAGATGCTCAAGAACGCGGTAGTGAAGAAAGCTATCACAGCGGATGAGTTCGAGGAAATCACAGGAGAGGCTTATACAAAATAGTGAAAACGCCTGCCACGGTATCCGGACACACCGACCGGATGACTTTGGCAGGCTTTTATAAAGGAGGCAGCCTTGAGACGTATTGAGATTAAGATAAGGCTAAACGTCCCGGAATCAAGTGTGATTCTGAATGACATCAGCCGCTTGATAGAGCGGTACCTGAAAAGGAATAAAATTGAATTTCACAGCATAGATGCAAGGGTCAAATTCGATGATGATGAGTAACGTTATTCTCATCGAATGTGTCAAAAAATGAGAGGGCGAAAGCCCTCTTTTTGAGTCTGTTTTCCGGGAACTATTTCCGAAAAGTTTTTGACAACGATTTTGAGAATTTGTGACAAAAATTTTGAGCAGCTACAGAGAGACGGAAATATCTTTGACAGTCAAAGAGTATCAGCTTTTGGAATATCTTATTATGAACCAGAATCAGGTTCTTACAAAAGAGATGATAATGGAAAATATATGGGGAATTGATAGTGAATTCATTGATCCAAACACAATTAGCGTTATGATCAGCAGATTGAAAAAGAAATTGAATGATTCATCGAATGTTATCAGTAATGTATTTGGAATGGGATATAGAATGGGAGAGTAGCATGGTCGTAGCAATTTTTATAGTACTTTTAATAGGTTTCATACTCGGAGGAAGCGCTGTATATTTAGTTGAAAATCATTTTAGAACAAAGGAAATGAACAAAATATATAAACTGACCGAATCTTTAATAAATGGCAATGACTTAGATGATTCTGATATAGGGAAGGAAACGCTTTATTCAAAAACAGCCAATCAATTAATCCGTTTACAGGAAATGTTAGAAGGAAGAAGAAAAGAGGCCGAAAAAAGTCAATATGAGATACAAAAATTGATTTCTGAGATTGCGCATCAACTACGGACACCGCTGGCGAATATAAAAAATTATACAGAATTGCTGCAAGAGTCATTGAATGAAACTCAAGAAACATTGAATACAGAATACATGAAAGACTTGCGAACAAGTGAAGAACAATTATGTTTTTTAGTGGAGAGTTTTATAAAAACTGCCCGATTAGAGCAAGGAATCATACAAGTTCACATGCAAAAAGAAAATCTTGTCGAAACGATTCTAAATGCGTTGGGGCAAATACAAAAAAAGGCAGAAGATAATGATATCTTTTTTCAAGTAGAATTGCCAGAGAAAATAATCTGCGAACATGATAAAAACTGGATGTGTGAGGCATTTTATAATGTGTTTGATAATGCAGTCAAATACAGCAAAAGTAACAGCGTTATTGATATCTCCATGAAACAAACAGAAATGTTTTATACAATTCAAGTAAGAGATTATGGAATTGGGATAAGAGAAGGAGAAGAAAATAAAATTTTTCAAAGATTTTATCGAGGCGAGCAGGCAAGAGGGCAGGAAGGATGTGGAATAGGTTTATATCTTTCCAGAGAAATTGTTCTATTACAAAAAGGGATTATGAAAGCAAAACAAATGAAGCCAGGTCTGCTTATAGAGGTGAATCTTCCAGTATAGATAATTCGTATGCAGTTTGTAAGAAATTTGTAAGATGTACCATATAAAATAGATTATGGCTGAGTTAAAGGTAGCATTTGCGAAAGGAGTTTACAGAAAAGATGGATATAATCAAAGCCATGAATCTAAAAAAATATTATACATCCGATACATATGAAGTGCGTGCTTTAGATGGAGTGTCGTTAACTGTGGAAGATGGTGAATTTATAGCGGTTGTCGGTACATCTGGATGTGGAAAGACAACACTTATGAACATTTTAGGAGGTCTTGACACTCCGGATTTTGGAGGTGTCTGGATCAGAAATACAAGTTTAAAAGATCTCAATAAGGAAGAAAGAACGATATTCAGAAGAAGAAATATCGGATTTGTATTTCAGCAATATAATTTGATACCTTCTCTTAGTGTACGTGAAAATATTGTTCTTCCGATGAGATTGGATGGCAAGGAAATCGATGTAGATTTCTTTAATGAGATTGTAGAAATTCTTGGGCTAAAAGATAAATTAGAACGTTATCCATCAACACTGTCCGGTGGGCAGCAACAGCGAGTTTCTATCGCGCGGGCATTATTGACGAAACCGGCTATTGTCCTGGCAGATGAACCGACCGGAAATCTGGATTCGGTTACAAGTATGGAAGTTGTAGGATTACTAAAATCCTGTGCTTCCAGATTCCATCAGACGACATTGATCGTGACGCATCAAGAGGAAGTAGCACAGATGGCAGACAGAGTAATACGTATGTCTGATGGAAAAATCTATACAAGAGATTATAACGATTGTTAGGAGGGATTACTATGTTTCACAAAAATATTCCAAATAACAATAAAGACATAATCCAATTTTTGGCTAAAAATTTTGCAGGCACAAAAAAGGTAAGAAATGCGATTTTATTTTGCTCGGTAGTGATCGGAATTGTTGCGATTACCATGGTATTCGGAATCTCTTTTGGAAAAATACAGGCAGAAGAAATAAAATTAATCAGAGAAAATGGAACAGCTTCTTCGGGCAGAATAGAAGATGGAACGGAAGAACAATATGCAAAATTAAATCAACTGGATTATATAAAACAAGTTGGAAAAAGTATTTTTGTAGGTGAAGCTATAGACATTTCTAAGAATAATGAAAAAACGATATGTAACGTAGTTTGGGCTGATTCAGAAAGTTGGAACAATTTTTTGAGGCCGGCATATACAAATATGATTGGAAGCTACCCACAGAAAAAGGATGAAATTCTATTATCTGAGAGGGCATTGAAAAAACTTGGTATTTCTGAACCGGAACAGGGAATGGAAATAAACTTAGATGTATACAAAGGTGCGTTCGAACATTCGAAAGAAAAATTCGAACTATGTGGCTGGTATACGGACTCTGGAAATGAATTGTCAATCGGATACATTTCACATGACAAAATTAATGAGTTGAGTCTGGAAAAAGGACCTTATACGTTACTTTTCAGTCAGAGTAATCATTTAAGCAGGAGTAAAACAGAAGAAAAATTATATCAGACATTGCCGATGAAGAGTGCAGAACAGAAGATATACGTTTCTGATACAGCACAATATACGGCCGTTTCTAAATTCGCAGGTGGATATGAGATGGTGATATTGGGAACGCTGGGCATTTTGTGCGGAATATATTTCCTTGTGAGCAATGTCCTTTGGATATCCATGAGTGAAGATATTCAAAATCTCGGACTGCTCCATACAATTGGAGCTACAGAAAGACAGATTACAAAAATTTACCGGAAACAAATGCGATTACTCATGTTAAAAGGCTCTGCTTTGGGAAGTTTGATTTCTGCACTGATTTTGATTTTATTGATACCGAAAATATTAGGCTTTCATTTTTATCAGGAAATGGGAGGAAACACGATACTTTCCTTTTTCAGGCCGTGGATTCTTTTGATTTCTGTTCTATTTGTAAATGGAATTCTGTGGATAGCATCGGAAGGTGTTATTAGAAAAATAACGAATCTGTCTTGCGTTGAGAGTGCTGCTTATGATGGAAATAAGCTTAACAGAAAAATAAAACATCCTGGGAAAATGGTGTTGAAACGTTCTGAAACAGGAGAAATGTTTTATATTGCATGGGGAAATATAACACGACATAAAGCACGATTTATAATTACAAGTCTTTCCATATTTTTAGGAGTTCTGTCTTTTATTCTAATGAATGTACTTATAAATGGCTGTGATTATAAGCATCTTCTTGAAAAACGACCTGATTTTTTGCTGGCAGGAGAGTTTAGTCAATTTGGGCAAAGCATGGGTTATGGAGAAGAATATAAAACCAGAGAAATTGATGTTGATCCTTTGCTGACACAGGGAGATGGTGTGGAACTGCTGTATGATAACGATTATGATGAATTTTCACCAATCTCTCAAGAGTTGGAGAAAAAACTACATAAGATGGAAGGCATTGATTGGGAAAATTCCAATCTGATCGAAGGAGCTTATGTAACTACAATTATGTCCAGAAAGGGCATCCGCCCTTATGACGAAGGGCTTTCGGATCTTACAAATGATAATATGGTGGAAGGAATCACCTGGGATACTGTACAAGTTATAGACGAAGATCAAATCTTGTCGCTTAAGAAATATGTACAGGATAATCAATTAAATATTGATGTAAAATCTTTGGAAGAAGGAAATGGAGTGCTGATCATACATGATCATATGCTGACTCCGGAACAGCAAAAACTTGCAGATGAAGCAATTGGCGAACCGGTATATTTTAAAACTTTGCTTTCAAGGAAAGATGCGATTCGTAGAAAAGAACAAATTAATTCTGATAATAAAGAGGAACAACAGAAAGACGAATTTCCTCAAAAAGAATCGGAAACATTTTCCCTATGTGGTTATTTAGACCGGCAAAGCGATGATTTCCCGGAAATACATCAATCCTGGCATGGAGAAGGCAGCTTATATTATTTTATCAGTGAGAAAGGCTTTCAAAAGATACCGACTGAGAAAAAGATATTAGCAATGGAATTAGCTGCTGATCCGGAAAAAGAACCTTATGTGAAAACACAGATCAGCGAGTTGGTCTCTGAAGAAAATAAGAAACGATCCGAAATGACAGAAGTATCAATGGATGAAGGAACCGGCGAAGCAGGAGTTTTTGTTATCTGTAAATCAGATTTGATGCAGCAAAAAGAAACATATATGCGAGGAAATCGAATTCTCTTAGGTGCTGTAAGTATCATATTATTCATTGCAGGATTGACCAATTATTGTAACGTTGTATTTACAGGGATGTACGCTCGGAGAAAAGAATTTGATATTATGAAAAGTATCGGGATGACGGATAAACAAATGAAATTAATGCTCTTAGGAGAAAGTAGTTATTATTTTTTGTGCGTGATGGGAATGCTGTTTATGGTAGGGGTGGCAGCCTTGGTTGGCGTAAAAATTTATATGGAAAATAAATTGTCATATTTTACATTTCATTGGCCGATTCAGATTACTGTGAGTGTAATGTTATCATTTGCAGTTATTAATATTTTTGTTACATGTCTTGTGTGTAAGAAAAAATCTTAAAAAATGAGATAGAATAGTTGTATTATATAAAATAAAGCGTATAATAGTAAATAAACAAAATGAAATCTCATATTTTAAGAAAGAAAAGAGGGAAGTGCCATGACAAAGTTTATAAGCAATGTAAACAAGTACTTATCAGAAATGAAAATCAAGCAGAGTTATCTTAGTATGATTACCGGAATTGATAAGAATAAAATGTCGCGCTTATTGACTGGTTCACAGGAAGAAAGTGGTACAGATATGGAAAAAATAGCAAGTGGACTGGGAAAGAGTGTAGAATTCTTTTTAGCGGATGCTATTGTTGTTCCCCGGATAGGAAATATGGCAATCAATAAAATTGCATTTTATGCTGGGGAGCCTTCTCAGAAGCAGGAGCAGATTGCTAAACAGTTAATGGAACTCATGGAGAATATTGACGAAGTAATAAGTGCAAAAAGTCGATTTGAGAATATAGCAAGGGGATAAGGAATGAATGTAGAACGTTTACGGAAAATCATAGCATATAGCGACAAAAATCATGAAGATATTTATTCTATGGTAAAACGATTCTGTGCATTTGCCAGAATTGAATATGATAGTGATCTTCTAAATATTTTGCAGATTGTTAGATCCTCATTTGAAAAGAAAGGTTTTTTGGTATTTGAAATGCCATTTGCGGATGATGAAATTGGAGCAATGTGCTATAGAGGTGATGGATTGGGATATGTCGTTGTTAATACATCATTACCTAGAGTAAATGTAAATTTTGCATTAGCACATGAGGTATATCATGTCTTTTTTGGCGAAAGTGATTTTGTATCCAAAGTTGAATTTGCAGATGATCATTACTACGAACACGAAGAAGAATATGCAGCAAATCTTTTTGCTGGTATGTTGTTAATGCCTGAAGTGAGCTTTCAAAGAATGTATTCAAAATTTAAAGAGGAATCAAAAGGAAATGAAGTTGATACAATAATTAGGTTAATGTCATACTATCAGGTGCCATATATGGCAGTGTTAATTAGATGTTTGGAATTAAAACTAATTCTTGGAAATTCATTTTCTGAAGCGTTATTTAGTATTGACAGAAGTTCGGTTAGCCAGAAATTATCTGATTTATGGCTGGATGAAAGTATCATGCATGCTTCATGTAGGGATGACTATTCTCATATCGAGCTTGTAGTTGATAAATTAGGGGAAAAGTACATTGAGGATGAGTATATAAATGAGCGTACATTGAATAAGGTTATTCAAAATATGCGTGAATTATATACAAAGATTAAGGGGGAATAATGTATGGCAACAACTTATACCGAAATCCCTGACAATTACAATGAAATAGAACCTTTTATTACATCGGATGTCAAAGCAATAAAAAATGCATTTTTTATTGCTGATCGGGTGTTGTTTTATGATGCATGTTCATTTCAAAGACACTCTAATTTATCGGATAAGGAAAAGAGTATCATAATAAATTATTTTAAAGCACATGGTACATTAATTTGTATTTCTAGATGTGTGTTGATGGAATTGACATCTGATTTTCACAAATTGGCAGAAGAACATGTGAATCTTATTAAAGGATTTAATGAAGCTGGAGTGGTTGTTGCAATATTCAATGAAGAGTATACATTTGACATTCTTTCGGAATGTTTTGCTATTAATGAAAAAATTAATGAGTACTTAGTATGGGCGGTTAGAACAGTGAAGTCACCGGTAAGTACGATAGAGTATACACTAAAAACAGAAGAAAAACTATATTCTGAAGTAATTGAAGGCAAGAATCTCAGGCAGTCAGATTTGTACAGCAGATTCTTTTCTGCTGTAAGAGTCAATAAAGAACATGCCGATAATCTAGGAGAAGAATTAATAGCAATATGTGTACATATCTTATCGCATATGGTAGGAATAAAAGATGGTAAGCTGTGTGTCCTAACAGATGATAAAGGGGCTGCGGGAAAAATAGATTCTGTGATAAGAAGAACAAATTCCCAAAATAGAGGGGCGAAGATAATTTTATTTAGTACACCTAAACTCGTGCAACATATGTTCCAAGAAAAAATTGTTATGTCAGAAGAGGAAATGGAGAATCTTATTTCTAAAGGAACTTCTGGAAAAATAGTTGTAATGGGTACAACTGCTTTCGACCTAAGTGTTGATGAGAAGATTTCGATGACTGGTAAAGAACTGGTTCAGAAAATTATAGAACCCAATGGTATTAATATAGTATTTTAGAAATAAGAGCGCGCTTATGGCAACAGCAGGTTGCTTTTCATCCTGCAGATTTATCGATATGATAAAGATAACGGAGGTGACGACTATGGAAACAAAAAATATTATTTTGAAACTTCGTACTGGAAGAGGAATGTCACAAGACGAGCTGGCAGATAAAATCATGGTTACAAGGCAGGCAGTATCACGTTGGGAAAATGGAGATACCGTTCCAAATACGGATACACTTAAGCTCTTGTCGAAAGAATTTGATGTCTCAATCAATACGCTTTTGGGAGAACCCAGAAAGCTGATTTGCCAGTGCTGCGGGATGCCAATTGATGATGATTCCATATTGGGACGTGATAAAGATGGCATATTAAATGAGGAGTATTGCAAATGGTGCTATGCAGACGGGACATACACATATAATGATATGGATGAATTGATTGATGTGTGTGTTGAGAATATGGTAAATGAAAACTTTACTGAAGAACAGGCACGTTCTTATTTGAAGGAAATGCTTCCGAAGTTAGATTACTGGAAAAGGTATGATGAACTTAGTGACAATGGGCAGTTCGAAGAGTTTAAAAAGCAATTGATAAATGAAATAAATGATCTGCATATAGACGGACTTCGAAAGGTAGATAAACTAAATGCACTTGTGGGGAAATATGTGAATCTGGAATATACTCTGCCGAATGGACAAAAAGTGAAATTCCTTGATGATCAGAAAACCTATCTGGGCAATCAACTTGAGTCTGAATTTGGGGGAGAAAGGTACTTCGGTATTCTGGCAGGTATGGATTTTCTTCTCGTATGTACATATGAGAAGAATGGTGAAAATCCGGAGCTTGTGATTTATAAAAAGAGATAATATAAACAAAAAGAATAGTCTAGACAAATAAATGACCGTTTACTATTATCAAAACGTAAATGGTCGTTTATTTATTTTAGAGAAAATATTAATTGTGGCACTGCATCTGTTTGCCAGAGATGGTTACGAGACTGTCTACGTCAGCCGGATAGCAGGAGAACTTGATATGACAAAAGGGGCATTGTATCGTCATTACAAAAGCAAAAGAGATATTTTTGACTGTATTGTACAACGTATGGAGTAGCAGGATGGAATTATCATGCATCTTGGTACCGATTTGTGCATGTTAGTTGTCTGTATATAGACAATGAATTCAATTAGCGATAGAATAATTATGGTGGTAAATCCGTGGCACTCGGTGTGATGTCTCTGGGATGCCGTTATGAAGCAGAATTGCGCGAAGGAATGGAGTAACGGAATGAAATGGAAAAGAATTTGAAGTGTCTCGGTGTTTTTTCACACCTTGTCCTCGTTGCGGCTTTATTATTGCTGACCGCCTGCGGCAACGATTCACCTAAAATGGTGATTACCACGCAGAACGGTATCACAACATATGAAGGCAAATTTGAACCGGAACGATATATCGAAGCTCATATCCGGAGCGATGGGTAATAGAAAAATATAGTTTATGTGCGGCTAAAAAATTTGTGTGAAAGTGAAGAAATATAGGGGTCGAATAGATAACATGGAAAAATATAATATCAGCCTCAGGCAGATTATGAGATAGAGTTATCCTTGATGTTATAGCAAAAGCGCAGGATTTGTTATGGTGATTTGGGAGAAAAGAGCAATTTATTGATTATATGGAGCAGCATGAAAAAGGAGAAGATATGGAAACAGATATAATTAAAATCAGCCATCTGAATAAAAGCTTTGGCGAAGTAAAAGCAGTAAATGATTTGAGTTTTCGTGTGAAAAAAGGAGAATTGTTTGCGTTTCTTGGAGTAAACGGTGCAGGGAAAAGCACAACCATTTCCATTCTCTGTGGACTGCTAAAAAAAGACAGTGGAACTGTTCTGGTAAATGGAATAGAAACTGACAAAGCCAGTGCACAGACAAAGCGCATGCTTGGTGTTGTATTTCAGGATAGTGTGCTTGATAAACCGCTTACAGTGAAAGAAAACCTGATGAGCAGAGCTGCGTTGTACGGCATTACAGGAAATGCTTTTGATAAAAGATTACAGGAACTGGTCGAGATTTTGGATTTTGACGAGTTTTTAAACAGACCTGTAGGTAAGCTGTCGGGAGGTCAGAGAAGAAGGATTGATATTGCCCGTGCATTATTGCACAGACCAGAAATTTTGATTCTTGACGTAAACTGGTGTAACAAGATAGCCTGTATATAGAGTGTATACAGTTGATGTGGAATAGAATATAGGTACTGTATGCACAGATAATGAAAAAATATGTGTATGTAGTAGGGGAATATTGAATGGTTAATATAGATAGTAAAAATAATATAGATGGAAAGAAAAAGAACTGGTTTATATCCGATAAGAATATAGACTAGTTCTTTTTTAGAGATTATTATATACACACAGGGAGTAGGTGAATGTCGAATTACAGCAGACCATCAAAGAATGCATTGATATCTGTATGAAAGATCTTTGCCAGAGCGACTAACTCAGACACTTTGATGTTCATGCGGTTTGTTTCCAGTTTGGCATAAGTGCTTTTGGATATGACAATACCTATGAGATTCAATTTTGCAATGACCTGGTCTTGCGTTAGATTATTTTTGTATCTAAGAGATTGAATATTTTTACCGATATCCATATCTGGTCTGATTTTCTGCATAATACGTTCTCCTTAAAAAATGAAAGTTTCGTTATTTGGAAACATATATATTGATTCTAATGAGTTAAAATTTTATAATGTTTCGTAATAAAGAATTATTTCTGAAAGGGGACAATCTATGAGCGAAAGTGAGAAAGAAAAAAAGATTTTCTTGAGTTACTGTGGCAGCAGGGATCAGGAATTATTGACGGGCAGAAAAAAGATGACATTGGGGGATATGGAGAGGTTTTCATTTCTAACAGAATTCTTTGGCTTGGAAAGTTATGGAATAAATCTATGGAAAGAGTTTGGCGATGATGTGGAAGAACCATTGGATGCACTGATCAAGTTATTAGATGAATGGGAATACGAAAACGATACGTGGATCGATGATGATGGAAGATTAGAAAGATGGCTGGTTGAATTTCAAAAGCATGCGCCAACGAAAGAGAAAAGAGAGAAGCTACGAAAAATGATTGATTTAAAATATAAAAAAAGAGGATTACCATATCCAACAGAGGCAGACTTCGATTAAGGGGTCTGCTTTTCTTTCGCTATTTTTGAAGGAGGTGATGCAGGTGGAGGTAAGTATCCATGAACTTTTAGCGGCGGCAAGGGAGGCGGTGAAATCGGATTATATCAAAGGCGAAAGCATTTTATGTGAAGCCAGATATCATCCGGATACCCATTACATGGTAGAAATAGAGATGTTAAAAACAGATAACACGCTGGGAAAAAAAGGAGCTTATATCCGGAAATTTTTGACGGAAGATGAGTATTCTGCCATGTTACAAAAGCAGGAAGAACATCTCATAAAAATAAAAAGACAGGCTATTGTTCAAAAAGGAACATTGCGATATATCCCTCTCCCGGACAGGCTGGACAGCCACCGGGAGAGGGATATTTTTTAACCGGCTGGGAAAGAACAGGGAGTGTTCCTCAAGCAGCAGCGGTATCAGAACCCCAGAGTTTCCGCAGGTTTTGGGGCATGGAAACTTAGAAAAGTGTTCAAAACAGGCACTTTTGCAACGATCCGTTGCAGCAGAAAAAGGCATCTTGGCTTTATGCCAGACGAAAAAATGAAAGAAGGGTGTGATTGTGATGATAGTAGGAATTGATCATGGGTATTATGCGATCAAGACAAAACATGTGTCTTTTCCCAGTGGCATTATCAAGTATGATTATGAGCCGTATACGATGCAGAATGTTCTTCAGTATCGGGGAAAGTATTATGTCTGCGGTACAGGGAGACAGACGCTGGTAAAAAATAAAACGTCCAATGATAATTATTATCTGCTGACGTTGGCTGCGATTGCAGAAGAAATCAAGCACCGGAAAGCGGAACGAAAGACGGAAGTCATTCTGGCTGTTGGACTGCCTTTGTCCAGCTTTGGAAGGGAGAAACAGGGATTTCGGGAGTATCTGTTGCGGAAAGAACAGCCGGTGCGCTTTTTATATGAAAGTGAATGGTATGAAATACAGATCAAAGATGTGAAACTGTTCCCACAAGGCTACTCTGCCCTGGCTCTGCATCCAGAGTACCTGAAGGATGAACCATCTGTTCTTCTGGTGGATGTTGGTGGCTGGACGGTTGATCTGATGAGACTGGATAATGCTGTTCCAAATGCGGCAACCTGCAGGAGTCTGGAGCTGGGTGTGATCCGGTGTATTGATGAGACGGCAGAACAGGTGCGGAGAAATACCGGGCTGTCTGTAACGGAAACACAGATCGAACGTGTGCTTCGTGGGGAAACCTGCAGCATGGCAGAAGATGCAAGAGTTGTCATACAGGAAAACGGACGGAAATACATCGAAAGAATCCTGTCTGCGGTAACGGAATCCGGGTTTGATCTCAGGGCAGTGCCGAGCGTATTTATGGGTGGAGGTTCTGCGATTTTAAAACGCCACGTGACCGCACAGGACGCGATTTGCCGCCCTGTTTTTATCGAGGACGTCCATGCGAACGCTGCCGGGTATGAACGGATTGTAGAGCAGATGTGGGCGAAATGACACGTCCGGTATATTCGTTCCGTCCAAACCTGAAAAATCCGGAACATAAGAAAGCATGGGAGAAATTCCAGAGTGTTCCGGAAGGACAGAAAAACCAGTACCTTGTTCAGGCGATTCTGGAAAAAGAGGACCGGAAGTGGATGGAAGAGGTCATCCAAAAGACGATCAAAAAAAGTGTTCGGGAATTAAACATTTGTGGCGGTGCGGAACAAAGTGGAACAAATCCACTGGCTGAGGATATCCCGGATCAGATGATGGATTTCCTATCTCAGATGGAAAATATGTAAAGGGGGTGAGGCCTATGATTGTGCGATACATACATTGTTGGATCTGCTAGGGGCAGGAGCAAAACAGCATCGATATCTTTGGTAGGTATTGTGAATAGCTTTCCATGCATCTTTGGAGTATGTTGTGTGTAGCGAAACGGAAAGGAGAAACGCTATGACAGAGATGAAGAACATATGCGGAAAGATCCCGAAGGACTTACACGAAAAAGTAAGAGAAGAGATTGAACTGACAGAAAGCAGCACACAGAAATTTATACAGCAGGTCATCGAAGAACATTTTGAAAGACTTGCAGGAAAAGGAGAGATGAGTATGGGAACAGCAAGAACAATCGCAGTACAGGTATCAGAGGAATTATTCCAGAGATTAAAAACAGTCATCGCAAAAAAAGGCATGAAACAGAAAGACTTCTTGATTCAGATCATCGAAGAGGCACTGGAAAAGGCAGAAGCCGAATGGCAGAACAAAGACAGCATGGAAGAAACGGAACCTGCAACCGGAGAATCTGAAATAGAAGAGACTCAACCGGAAGAGGAAAATGACTTGGAAGAAGAGAGCGAACCGGGCGAAGGAAACCAACCGGAAGAAGAAACTGAACCAGAAGAAGAAAACGAACTGGGCGAGGAAAGCAAACCAGACGAAGAAACCCAAGCAGAAGAACCAACAGAATGGTAACAAACAGATACAGAGAAACCAACAGGCGGTATGAGAAAAATCATGCCGCCTGTTTTTATCAGCAAAGGAGGTTGATAACCGCAACCATTCAATTTTTTGATCTCTTTAGCGGAATCGGGGGATTCCGTGAAGGCTTAAGACGTGCAGGGGGATTTACCTGTGTCGGACACTGCGAGGTGGATACTTATGCGGATAAGAACTACCGATTGCTGTTTGACACAGAAG
>OIZF01000111.1_pt1 | contig 54881 bp, 43 predicted proteins | sample 1588471 | NCBI WGS metagenome assembly OIZF01 (sample SAMN03283279) | human gut metagenome | biome: human-associated habitat; material: feces | host: Homo sapiens | place: Peru | collected 2012
CTGAATTCAGAGGAGTGAATGATCTGAAGTTCTATCTTTATAGGGTAAAACAGTTATTTGCATAAGGAAATGCAGATTGTTAAAAACACAACAATATTATTTGAGCCGTTTTAACATTATTTTAAACTGAGCATTTTTATTTTCCTTATCTTCCCTTATTGCACTTTATTCCAAGCATATTGCAGAATAAACACAAAATCTGCATTATATGCCAAGCCATCCTATTATTCATATAAAATTGCCCAAAAGAGAACACTTGCAAGTTATAATATTTTTACATAACTTTGCAATAAGATAAAAAACAAAGCACATATTAACATTCATAAAGGCGTTATGTACCTTAAATTGTTAAAATTCGATTATCGAACATTACAACACAGTTGGGGCATAGTCAGCACCACGCCGACACCATTATTTTTATTAACCGGCTTCGCTAAGGTTCTGTAGGAAGCCTATAACGAAAAAACAGTAATGAGAAAAATCTTCAAGACCATCATTGTGGCATCATTAGCCACCCTTGCAATGCCACTTTCGGCGTCTACAATGCAGACATACACTGCATCTTCTGATTCTATCGACAGAACTGTCACCAGCCCTATAGCCGCCGATGCAGCAGACAAGGACGACAATGTTGCGCCAGCCGACACACTGAGAGAGAAACTTGCGCAGATGGAGACCCGCATGGCGTCCATGGAGCAGGAGCAGGAAACGCAGAAGACATGGAAGCGCAGAAAGTACTGGAAAATAGGTATCACATCACCCAACCTCGAGCGCACTGACGGCGAGGAGATGAAATGGAAGACCAAAGGTTCGTTCTTTATCCAGAAGGGACGCACATCTTACCTTCACAGCAAGCCTATAGCAGGAATGATAAAGTTCGGCATCGACTACGGATTCCTTGACTTCACTTACTCTAAGCTGGAACTTAAGGAAGTGGCTTACAGCAACGAGAGCGGCACACGCGCTTCTGACGGCTTCGACGACATCGTCAGCGGCGACCCGGACGGCGACATCGGCATTTCAGAGCTTACCGGAATAGACCTCGGCATGCACAAGATTGATTATGGTCTGCACGTAGGTCCGAGCGTCAGCGTCAATCCCTGGAACAAGCTCATCGCTACAGCTTACTTCCACGTAATGCCTACTGCTTCCAGCGTTATCCAGAACGACAACTTCTCATACGGATTCGGATGTATGATGGCAGCCGGCGTTTCAGTGGCATACAAAGCCATCTCACTCGGTGTGGAAGGCGTATGGGGCAAGGTGAAGTACACCCAGACCGACTTCAGCGGCGATGAAGACGAAGACGAAGACGAAGACTACGGTTATGACAGCAGCGACGAAGAAGACAACGGCAGCTTATTCAACACCGAGAAGTTCACTCTCAAGCAGAGCGGCATCAGAGCTTACATCGCCATCAGACTTTAAGAAAACAATGGCAGACAATGCCACATCATTACCTGCAATCAAAAATCAAAAAAAAACTATCAACAAGGAAATTATGAAAAGAAACTTTCTTTACTCATGCCTTATCTCCCTTGCTTCGCTTGGCTTCGTAGCCTGCGAAAGCGATAACGACGAGAAGGAGGGCAAGGTGCCCGATGGCGCTACGCCTACACAAGAGTTCACATTCGGCGACTGCGAGGACGAAGCACACGCTGAAGACGCTATGAAGCTGAACGTAGAAGGATGGGAGAGCAACACCACAATGGATTTCACATCCATTGAATTCTTCGGCGACGGCCACTATCTGATAACCACGCCACTTGCCCCCCCACGCCCCAGAGCGCACCGTAAGCGTGGCGCGTGAGGCAGACGGCTCCACCGCCATCTTCAAGAAGCACGGCACCAAGCATCTCAAGACCCGCGCCACCGACAACAACGGCACCATGGACATCGACAACGGCAAATACCAGTATGGTACTTACACACGCGTGAATGCCCACACTTACCGTTTGAGCGACAACTCCGTGATTGAATTCCTCGATGACGTGAAAGAAGGAAACGGACAGGTAACTTACACAAGTCGCGACGGTACAAAGTCAAACGTACATGTCAACTTTGCAACACAGGACAAGTCTGCCACTCCAAACCGCAGCCTCTGCCGATCATGGAACTGCGACAGCTTCGAAATGTGGGCATACATGAACGGATCCTACATGGCACACGGCAAGCAATGGATGGAGAACGGCAGAGTGCACCACAACTACAAACTCTCGCCTTCAGCAAAAAAATGGGGCATAGAAGAGGACGATTTCTTCGATCCTGACACAGAATACTGCTACCGCATGATATTCTCACCCTCCGGAACATACGTCTGCTTCTATATGGACGGTGACGTAGAAGTGGCATGCTGGGAATGGAGAGACCAGAGCAACGGCATCATGCACTACTGGGACCCGTACGATCACGAAGCTGAGGACGACTGGTCAGGCGACGTGACAGTACGCTTCAAGGGCAAGCAGATGCGCATTTACGAGGATTATTCCGAAACAGAAGAGATCATGACCATACATACCATAGTCGTAAACACATTGACAGCAGCCTATTAATAGTGCTTTTAGCATGCCATTGACATGCAAAAAGCAAGACATCAGGGCATTTGGTTTTTACAAAAATAAACCAAATGCCTTTTTTTGTGCCCACACAGTCAGTTTGTTTACAATAATTAGATTTCGTTAGAAATTCCTATAAATTATTCTATTCCTGAAGTGTTGCAAATGTAAAACATATTACATATCTTTGCAACCACATAACCCAACAAGCCTCAAATCTTCGGATTTGTAAGCAAATAAAGCGATAAAGGTTACAATACATAACCTTCCACATTTTACTAACAACTAAAAACCAAACATTATGAGACGAAACATTCTTTATTCATTAATTATTGCCATCGCCTCATTAGGCTTCGTGGCATGTGACAGCGACGATAACGAGAAGCAGTCACAATTCCCTGACGGTGCAAAGCCTTCCACAGAATTCACACTCGGCAACAACGCTGACGAGCAATATGCCAAGGACGCCATCAAGATGGACGTAAAGACTTGGGGTGACGGCAAGACAGACAAGGAGTTCAACTCCATAGAGCTGTTCGCAGACGGACACTTCCTCATCACCACACCAAAGGCAAAGAAGGCACAGCAGCAGACTGTCGGCGTGACACGCCAGGCTGACGGCTCTACAGCCATCTTCAAGAAGCATGGCACAGAGCGTATGAAGACACGCGCCGTTGACGCAGAAGGCACCATCATCATTGATGACGGCCTGTATATATACGGTACATACACACGCGTGAAGGACGGCGTTTACCAGCTTAGCAACCAGACCACCATCCGCATCAAGGACAACGGCATCACCGGTTACGCCACCATTACGTACACCAACAGCTTCGGTGTGGACATCACCATCGTAGTAGACATCGACTTCCAGTATAAGCCAGACCCAGCTATACGCCAGCTCTGCCGCTCATGGAGAATGGACAGCTCGGAGACATGGCTTTACGCCAACGGAGTTTACTTCGCTTACGGCAAGCAATGGCTGAATCTCGGCAGAGTGTACCAGGAGGTAACCTTATCGCCTGAAGGCAAGCAATGGGACTTCGACGAGGACGACATCCTCGACGACAAGGACGACTACTGCTACCGCACCATCTTCTCGCCCTGCGGCACCTTCGTATGCTTCTATATGGACGGCGACGTAGAGATTGGTCGTTGGGAATGGAAAGACACCAATTACGGCATCCTTCGCTGCTGGGAGCCGTTCGAAATCGGCGACTATGACGATGACGACGACGATTACGCAGACGTAACAGTACGCTTCGACGGCAAGAAGATGCGCATTTATCAGGACTACATGGACGATGAAGACGACTTCCAGTTCCGCGTTCTGAACGTAAGCGAATTCTCAGCAAGATACTAATGCAGAGAATGATGAAATGTTATAACTCGTAACGATTGAGGTATAATTAGGATAATATAGGTTTTAGCAGTGCAAACTGATGGGGAAGCATGACTTTCTGCATCCCCATACAGTCAGCACTGCTTTCTTTTTATTGGCATCATAATAAGATTACGGATTTTTATGTGTAACTTTGCATTATACAAATATACACATAATTATATGACCGACATCGCCAGCTATTTTCCGATAACCAACCCCACAATCATCTTCTTCGTGGTGCTGCTTATCATTCTTTTCGCCCCTATCATCATGGGCAAGCTGCGCATCCCCCACATCATCGGCATGGTGTTGGCTGGCGTTGCCGTGGGCAAGTATGGCTTCAACATCCTTGAACGCGACAACTCCTTCGAGCTGTTCGGCAAAGTGGGACTCTACTATATCATGTTCCTTGCTTCCCTTGAGATGGACACCGACGGCGTGCGCCGAAACAAGGGACGGTTCGGCGTCTTCGGACTGCTGACATTCGCCATTCCGCTGATTATCACTTACGTAGCAAGCCTCACCCTGCTTCATTACTCACAGATAGCCTCATTGCTCCTTGGATGCATCATGGCGTCAAACACGCTCATCGCCTACCCCATCGTGGGACGTTACGGTCTGCAGAAGAAGCCCAGCGTGGTGCTTTCGGTAGGTTCGTCGATGATAGCCCTGCTGCTGGCGCTCTTCGTACTGGCAGCCGTCGTGGAGGCATACAAGGGCGAGACCACATTCGGGTTCTGGCTATGGTTTGCGGGCAAGTTTGTGCTTTACAGCGTGGCGCTGGCGCTCATCATCCCTCGCCTTACACGCTGGTTCTTGAGAAGCTATAGCGACGCCGTCATGCAGTTCATATTCGTGCTTGCCATCCTCTTCATGAGCGCCACGCTCGGAGAGTCGGTCGGCATAGAAGGCATCTTCGGTGCGTTCCTCTCCGGACTGATTCTCAACCGCTACATACCGCACGTATCGCCGTTAATGAACCGCATCGAGTTTATCGGCAATGCCCTCTTCATCCCCTACTTCCTTATCGGCGTGGGCATGCTCATCAACGTGCGCATGCTCTTCCAAGGCGGCAACATCCTCATGGTGGTGCTTATCGTGGCCGGATTCGGCACGTTGGGCAAGGCGCTTGCAGCCTATATCGCCAGCAAGCTGTTCCGTCTGCCGATATCATCGGGCAACATGATGTTCGGTCTGACGTCGGCGCATGCGGCAGGAGCCATCGCCATGCTGATGATTGGCATGAACATCGAGACCGCACCCGGACAGTCGCTCGTCAATGACGACATGCTCAACGGCATCGTCATTATGATACTCTTCACGTGCATCATATCGTCCATGATTACGGAACAAGCCGCACAGCAGATCACGCTGCGCGACAAGGAAATAGCTGACGAAAAAGACACGAAGCTGACGGAAGAGAAGATTCTCATCCCGATGAAGTATCCTGAGTATGCCCAGCGCCTCGTAAACGTGGCTATGATGATGCGCAACACCAAGAACACGACGACGCTCGTGGGTCTGAACGTGGTTTACGACGATGAAGATATGCGCCGCCATCAGGAGCAGGGCCAGCAACTGCTCGACCGCATGGCAAAGTACGCCGCATCTGCCGACATGACCATGACCACGCAGGTGCGTGTGGCTGCCAACATCGCCAACGGCATCAGACATGCCTTCAAGGAATTCCGTGCCACCGACGTGCTCATCGGTATGCACATGCACAAGGAGGTGTCGCAGAAGTTCTGGGGCGCCTTCCATCAGAGCCTCTTCAACGGCCTCAACTCGCAGATAATAATGGCGCGTCTCTGCCAGCCGCTCTCCACCATACGCCGCATACACGTGGCTGTTCCGTCAAGGGCACAGTTCGAGCCGGGCTTCTATCGCTGGCTGGAGCGTGTCTGCCGCCTCGCCGTAAACATGGAGTGCCAGACCGAATTCTACGGTCGCGACGACGTGCTGCCCCTCATTGAGCAATACATCCGCAACCGACATTCCGCCATGCGCGTATCGCTGAGACGTATGGATCATTGGATGGAGATGCCACAGATAGCCTCATCCATATCAGATGACCATCTCTTCATAGTCGTGACAGCGCGTAAGGGCACCGTGTCTCACAAGAACGCCTTGGAACGACTGCCCGACGAGATACAGAACCATTTCTCCGGCAAGAACATCATGATTATCTTCCCCGACCAGCACGGCGATGCTATGGAGGAGATGACCTTCGCACAGTCGCAGCATACCGAGGACATGAGCCTGTACGAAACCATGCGCAAGTGGACTGGCAGAAAGATAACGTGGGCAAAAAGAAAGCTATATAAACTGACAAAACATTAACATCCGAGGAAAATTATGATAGACATAAAGAACATAACCAAGAGTTTCGGCTCCCTCCAGGTGCTCAAGGGCATCGATCTGCATATCAACAAGGGCGAGGTGGTAAGCATTGTCGGACCGAGCGGTGCCGGCAAGACCACGCTACTACAGATAATGGGCACACTCGACAAGGCGGACAGCGGATCCATTATGGTGGACGGTGTGGACGTAGGCAAGCTGAGTTCGTCAGAGCTGAGCAAGTTCCGCAACGGTCATATCGGCTTCGTGTTCCAGTTCCATCAGCTTCTGCCTGAGTTCACGGCGCTGGAGAACATCACCATCCCCGCATACATCGGAGGCAAGAACCCGAAGGAAGCAAAGGAACGCGCCATGGAACTGCTGGAGTTTATGGGACTGGCAGACCGCGCTTCGCACAAGCCCGCAGAACTTTCAGGCGGCGAGAAGCAGCGTGTGGCAGTGGCTCGCGCTCTCGTAAACAATCCTGCCGTGGTGTTCGCCGACGAGCCTTCAGGTTCGCTCGACTCGAAGAACAAGGCGGAACTCCATCAGCTGTTCTTCGATTTGCGCGACAAGTTCGGACAGACCTTCGTCATCGTCACACACGACGAACACCTCGCCTCCATCACCGACCGCACCATTCACATCGTGGACGGACGCATCGTGGAGCCGGAGAAGACAACAGAACCGGAGCAATAATCACCCTAACTATACAACAAAGAAATATGATAAAACTTGGAGATTACAATAAGATGACCGTAGTCAAGGAAGTTGACTTCGGAATTTATCTCGACGGCGGCGACGAGGGAGAGATTCTGATGCCGTCACGTTACGTACCAGAGGGCGTCAAGCCCGGCGACGAGCTGGAGGTGTTTGTCTATCTTGACCAGGACGAACGTCCGGTTGCCACTACTGAGCATCCGCTTTGCAAGGTAGGCGACTTCGCTTACCTTGAGGTAGCGTGGGTGAACGAGTACGGCGCGTTCCTCAACTGGGGCCTCATGAAGGACCTTTTCTGTCCGTTCCGCGAACAGAAAATGCGTATGCAGAAAGGAGAGAAATACATCGTACACGTACATATCGACGAGGACAGCTATCGCATCGTGGCTTCAGCAAAGGTGGAGCGCTACTTCAGCGAACGCCATCCCTACTACAAGAACGGACAGGAAGTAGACCTTCTGGTGTGGCAGAAGACAGAGATGGGATTCAAGGTCATCATTGATAACTGTTACCCAGGACTGGTATACGAAGACCAGGTGTTCCGCTATCTGCACACCGGCGACCGCGTGAAGGGATATATCTCAACGGTTCGTCCAGACGGAAAGATTGACGTGACGCTGCAGCCGACGGGCCGCCAGCAGACACTCGACTTCTCCGAAACGCTCCTACAGTATCTGCGCGACAACGGCGGACACTGCGACCTTGGCGACAAGAGCGACGCTGAGGACATCAAGCATCGCTTCCAAGTGAGCAAGAAGGTGTATAAGCGTGCGGTGGGCGACTTGTATAAGCGCCGACTCATTACCATCTCCGACAACGGAATAACGCTCGTGGGAGAATAAAAGAAAAAAGGAAACAAGAGGTCAAAATGGAAGTTATCGGAATTTAAAAAGAAGCTAATCCATATACAATAAAAGGCTGCGGCAATCACTTGCTGCAGCCTTTTTAAAAATCTTATCGGTTTCGTTATGGGCATTACTTGTGTGATTCTTTATTTGTAACATCTGTACATATTACTGTCTACTTTCTGTTCTGCTTTACTGGAAATATGCCCATATTATTCTCTCAATCTATTCGTGCTTTTGAAATTAATAGGTTGATGAAAAAGTATGGCACCCCACACTTTTGATATCACAAAGATATAGAAAAAGTTCGTAAAAAAGTGTCTGATTCCTATGCGTATGTGTCCGATTCCCTTGATTTAGGTGTCTGATTCCTATCAAATTGGACAACTAAGGGTATTTTTCACTCGTCTTCATACGAATTTTGCCCCTTTTGTTCCTCCATACCTAACTTTTCTCTCCACTGCTTTGGCGACATTCCGAGCTTGTCGCTGAAGATTTTGTAGAGCTGGCTACGTGACGAAAAGCCGCAGGAAGAGGAGATTGTATCATTGCTGTATTCCGGATGCGCAGCTATCATCTTCTGCGCTTCCGCCAGTCGGATGTCGGAAAGCCAGATACGGAAGGTGGAATGCAGATGCAGGTCAAAATACTCGCTCAGTTCGCGACGCGAAAGATAAACCTCGCGCGACACCTTTGAGATATTAGTGCTCGAGTCGCGATAACCGCCTTCTTTCACCCATTTATCCAATGCCATACCCACCTTCTCCGCCATTTCTGCAGGGTAAAGCACAGATTCTTTCTCCTTATTGTCCGAATCATCATCAGCTCCACACGATTCTTCACCCGACACATCCTCATCGAGCACGTCCCTGATGGACGCCATGCCGAAACCGAGATAGACGAAGCAGAGAACGTAAAAGAAGATAGCAAAGAGTCCGAACGGAGCTATTATGAAAAGCAAAGGTCGCCAGACTATCGCAATGACAAGCACGGACAATGTGGTGCTCATCAGCAGATAGGCAGAGCCGACAAAGCGCTTGTATGGTACGATGTCGCCACCAGTCTCGTCGATGACCCTCTTACGGCTACGCCTTATAGCCTTCCACGGAACAAGCACAAACACGGTCATTACCACGAAGTACACTGCATGCATTATGGGTTGCACGTATGGCATCTCCAGACAGCCGTTTCTCAGCCACCCTATAAAAAACAGCAATAGTATGAGAAAGGTACACATGGCTCCGAACAACACATAGCTACGGAATCGCCGACGGTCGCCTTCAAGTCCGAGCACAGAGCCGGAGAAGAGAAAGGCAGCGGGAGTATAGAAGAGGATGTTCACCACCGTGGCGCCGGTGTCTGTGGTGGCACGGATGGAAAAGCGCATCTGAAGAAAATAATGGAGAGCAAGAAGGAGTACGGCAGTGACCAGCATCCAGCGGGAACGCTCATATCTGCGATTTGTACCTTCCTGTATGAAATACGACACTATTATTATAGGCGCTAATAACAGTGACACAAGAAAGCAAGTGTATTGTAACAAAAGAAGATTAGTCATATCGGTAAATGTATTTCTGAAATATTTTTATATCAACCTATCAGTACACAAAATTACATTAATTTTTAGATTTTCAGTCGTTTAGGTTTATAAAAATATGCCATAGCTTAAAAAAAGAATCACAAAACAAGGTTTTCCTTTGTCAACCGGATAAATAACCTTACCTTTACATAAACATTACTTATACATATAAAAACTAATCATGAAACAGAATTACATCTTACCCATAGCATTGTGCATAAGCGCAATGTCAGCAGTCTCGCCCGTATTGGCTCAGTCTAACAACGTAAAACTGGAAATTAACGCCATCGGCGGACACATAGTTGGCGACGACTTTTCGGGCGTACCGACCACAGTGACAAAGGGCAAGCCCATCTATCTTATGCCTGTGGCTCCTGCCGAGGGTTATCAGCTGAAGGGCGTGAAGGTACGTCACGGCAACAATCTCAAGGGCGAACAATATGTTGACGGCGTGAAGCAGTGGGACGAGTATGACGTGATGGATGCTGAAGCGGACGAAACATTCACCATAGACGGCAAGAACGTAGACGGCGACGTAATGGTAACGGCGGTGTTCGAACCGGACGGAACGGAGGAATACAAGCTGGTGTTCGCCGATGAATTCAACGGCGAGGACGGTTCGATGCCGAACGAAGCCAACTGGAGCCGCTGCTCACGCGAGAATCCCACATGGAAACGCTTCACAGCGCAGACCAAAGAGGGTCAGGAACGCACGGCTTACATCAAGGACGGCAATCTCGTGACACGCTGCATAGCCAACGACATCGACGAGGAAGGCAACGTGGACATGATAAGCGGTGCCGTGGAAAGCGCCGGCAAGATGAATTTCACATACGGACGCATAGAGGGACGACTGCGCACTACGCCGCATACGGGCAACTTCCCCGCCTTCTGGATGATGCCGCAGGACGGTTCGGCAGGATGGCCGACGTGCGGTGAGATTGACCTTTGGGAACAGATTGACGCTGACGGACGCACTTACCACACCGTTCACACACACGTTACTTACGACCTCAATCAGGCAAAGCCCAACTCCGGTGGCGTTTACACCAATGCTGCTGACTATCATGTCATAGCTATGGAATGGGAGCCGGAGCTTCTCTCATGGTTCGTTGACGGCGTGAAGGTGTTCTCATACGCGAAGTCGAAGAACGCCGACCTGCTCAACAAGGGACAGTGGCCGTTCGACAAGCCATTCTATCTTATCCTCAATCAGAGTGTTGGCGACGGCTCGTGGGCACGTCCGTGTGACGTTTCGTTCACGTACGAGACATTCTTCGATTATGTGCGACTGTACCAGAAGGACGGACAAAGCGCCACTCTCCCACCCTCTACAGCCATCGGCAACATCAATACGGACAACCTCCGCAACGTGGACGCCTTTGCCACGGACGGTGGCATCCGCATAGTAACGCCCGAAGAGCGCATCGTTACCATCAACGACATAGTCGGACGCACGGCTTTCCGAGGCATGGTGCAGGGCAATAAGGATATCCGCCTTGACAAGGGCGTGTACATGGTGGAAGGAAAGAAGATAATGGTGAAATAAAACAAACGTATAGACATATAATAATAAAGAGATATGAGAATAAATAACGCACCACTCTTGTTGCTTACATTAATTATAGCAGCCTCCATCATCTCGCCTATCGCTTCACATGCGCAGAAGCACGACAAGGCTGCCATGCCTTTAGGACAATATGAGGAGCTTGTCGACCCAAAGCCGCACGACCCCATCGAGCTTTGGACACGCAGCCTGGGACGCGACAGCGTCCGTACGGCATGGGCTTCCACCGATGTACGCTACGGCAAACATGCAGTCCCGACCGGATTGTCTGCATCGCGCTCGCTCCGAAAGACAGCTTGGCGCGGCGAACGTGTCAACGCTCAGGCGGTCATCTATACGCTTCGCGACCTTGACAACGTCAGCCTCAGCGTCTCAGACCTCCGATCTGCCAAGGGAGGCGTGATAAAGTCAGAGAATGCCCAGCCTTATTTCGTGCGATACGTCATGACCGACGAACTAAATAAAGACGGAAAAGGAGGCTGCGGTTGTCGCGACAATAAGGCTGATTGGGATTCGTCGCTTGTAGCTGACGTGCTCGACATCAACAAGAAATTGGCTGTAAAGCGCACCTCCACACAACCCATCTGGCTCAACATCCGTGTGCCGCGCGACGCCAAGCCGGGCGTTTACGAGGGCACATTGTGCGTAAGCGGCAAGGGAATGAAGGACGAAAAGCTGAAGATAGAGCTGAAAGTAACGGACCGTGAACTTACCGAACCGTCGAAATGGCACCTCAACATCGACCTTTGGCAGAACCCTTACGCCGTGGCTCGCTATTATGGCGTGGAGCCATGGAGCCGCGAACACATGGACGCAATGCTGCCTATAATGCGCATGCTGGCTGACGCCGGACAGCACGCCATCACGGCTTCCATCATGCACAAGCCGTGGAACGGTCAGACCTTCGACCCGTACGACAGCATGGTGACGCGCATCCGCCACATCGACGGTACGTGGACGTACAGCTATGCAGTATTCGACAAGTGGGTGGAGTTTATGACGGAAGAGGTTGGCATGCGTGATGCGCTCATCTCCTGCTACACCATGATACCTTGGAACCTCAGTTTCGACTATTATGACGAGGCTACAAACCGCGTACAGTTTGTGCGTGCCGAGCCGGGCGACTCTGCCTACGCTGCCTATTGGGGCGGTTTCCTCCGCGACTTCGCCCGTCATCTGCGCCAGAAAGGATGGTTCAGCCGCACCGCCATCTCAATGGACGAACGCCCGATGGAGGCAATGAAGGCTGCCATCAAGGTGATAAAGGACGCCGATCCTGACTTCAAGATTACGCTTGCGGGCAACTATCATGACGAGATACAGCAGGACCTCTATTATCTCTCCATCCCTTACGGACAGAAATTCCCCGAAGAAGTGCTGCGCCAGCGCCGAGAGCGCGGACAGATAAGCACATACTACACGTGCTGCACGGAGCCGTTCCCCGGCACCTTCTCGTTCTCATCACCTGCCGAAGCGGCATGGATTGGCGTACATGCGGTAGCTGCCGACTATGACGGATATCTGCGTTGGGCAGTAAACAGCTGGACGGAAGACCCTCTGCGCGACACACGTTTCCGCACTTGGGCAGCCGGCGACACATACAGCATCTATCCCGGACCACGCCCAAGCATCCGCTTCGAGCGACTTGTGGAAGGTTTCCAAAACGCCGAAAAGATATGGCAGCTCCGCCAAATCTATCGCCGTAACGGACAGAAGGGCAACTTGAAGAAGCTCAATGCCTTGGTAAGCAAGTTTGCTCCCGCCGTTCTCAGCAAGAATCCGGCAGAGACAGCGAAGACGATACATCAGCTGGAGACGTTGCTCAACAGCGAAAAATAATTGCTGTTTTATATCGAAAGGAATTGTAGTTTTATCAGTAATAAAGTTCTAAAACTCCTTTCGATTATTGTTTTATATTTCTTTTAGCATTAAGAATATGGTAGTTATATCAGATTTTTTATAAATTTGCAAAAAAGAAAATCAGACAATTAGATAAATAGGAACAAGGAGGATATACATCATGAGAAAGGATATGATATTATTGGTCAGCGGCGCTGTTCTTGTAAGCAGTTGTATGACGGCAGCGGGTGCAGGCGCTTATGCCGGCAGTTCGTTAGGTTCGGTCGTTGGTTCTGCCATCGGTGGCATAGCCGGAGGACCGCGCGGCAGCGACGTCGGCACGCTCATCGGTATGGCAGGAGGTGCCATCGTGGGTGGAGCCATAGGCAATTCAGCTGACAAACAGGCTAAGGCAGAACAGAGCGAGAGGCTCGGACAACGCAACGAACGCATACAAAGACAGAAGAGAGCGGCTGCACGTAATCAGCAATACGACGACGATACATACGCCCACTCTTACAACGGTGCGGATGACAGTCAGGAAATCGACCCGTCGCAGATGGTGGACACCACCAATTCTGGCAATGACTGCATCGACTTCAATGCAGACACCACCGGATACGGATCGTCATCCGTCAGCGCAAGCACGCTGGAAAGGGCTGACGCCGAACGTCTCGAAATAAAGAACGTCAGCTTTACGGACGCCAACGGGGACGGCATACTCGAAGCCGACGAAGAAGGCAAAATGGTGTTCGAGATATATAACCACTCGGACCTGCCCGTCTTCGGCATCATACCCACAGTAAAGGAGGCTGAAGACAACCGCCATATACAGATTTCGCCAAGCATTCTGGTGGAGCAGATAGGTCCTGGCAGCGGCATACGCTACACCGCTTCCGTCAAGGCAGACCGCCGCATCAAGGACGGCGAAGCCAGATTGCTCGTCTCCGCAGAGCACGAAAGCAAACCCGTATCGTACGTCACCGTGGTGAAGGTCAATACGATGAAAAGAAGTAAGAAGTAACTCCTAATTATTTATGCACCCTTCCTTTCTTAGGAAGGTGCATAATTCCGTTTTCAGGAACTGTATATTCTGTAATCTCGAAATCGAATTCCGGCAGATCATCCACTTCCGGCTCAGGACGATACGGCACCTTGTTGGTACGTACACGCTCCACACGCACCACCGCCACCCCCTGCGAGAGGATGCCAAGCTGTCTGGCTGCTCCGTAAGATAAGTCAATGATTCTGCCACGCCCGCGAGGACCGCGGTCGGTAACCCGAACAATGACTTCCTTGCCATTGTTCTCGTTGGTGACACGCAATAGCGTGCCGAATGGATATGTTCGGTGAGCACACGTGAGGCTGTCATGGTGTAGCCGTTCACCGCTGCTCGTCCGCGCACCAGTGGCACGCTTCGAATAATAGGAGGCCTTGCCACGTTGTGTCTGCGCCATCACGGCAAGACACGCTGTCATCGACAATGCCAGGACCAAGATTCTTATTGCATACATAAATATGTTCTCCTTTCCTGATTGTGAGAATCCTCTTAACAGAGGCTGTTATTATTTTAAACCTCAAGGCTCATACGATATTCCGAAGCCCAAGAGGATGTTTTTCAAATTCACCTTTGTCTTTACTTGGCTTAAACTGTCGGTTAAAAAAGGCAGCAAACAGAATAAAACGAAAAAAAACAAGGACCGTTACTCTGCGACCACATCACGTGAGGCAGAGTCCGTATCCTTGTAGATTTCTATTTGCCTATATGTATTATAGAATTCCTTTCTCTAAAGGAACTTACTCTTACTTTTTTTTCTTTAATTCGCTGGAACAAATTCGCAAGTGACTGATTTCTTGCGAAATATTTGTTGCGGGCTCTTAAACGATGCCCTGTGCCATCATCGCGTTGGCAACCTTCATGAAGCCGGCGATATTAGCGCCCTTCACGTAGTCGATATAGCCGTTAGGCTGTGTACCGTACTTAACACACTGCTCGTGGATAGAGTGCATGATGTAGTGGAGCTTCTCATCCACCTCAGCCTCGCTCCATGTCAAGCGTATTGAGTTCTGAGTCATCTCAAGACCAGAAGTAGCAACACCACCTGCATTGACAGCCTTGCCAGGAGCGAAGAGCTGCTCAGCAGCTACGAACTTCTCAACAGCCTCAGCTGTGCAGCCCATGTTAGAAACCTCAGCAACGCAGAGAGGCTTCTGAGCGAGAATCATGTCGGCGTCATTGCCGTTAAGCTCGTTCTGTGTAGCACATGTAAGGTAGATGTCAGCCTTAACTTCCCAAGGCTTCTTGCCTGCAATGAACTTAGAGCCGGGGAACTCGTCCTCGTACGGCTGGCAAACGTCGTTACCGCTTGAGCGAAGCTCGAGCATATAGTCAATCTTATCACCAGAAACGCCGTTCGGATCATAGATGTAGCCGTCAGGACCAGAAATTGTGATAACCTTAGCGCCAAGCTCTGTAGCCTTCTTGGCAGCACCCCAAGCCACGTTACCGAAGCCAGAGATAGCAACAGTCTTGTCCTTCAAATCGAGACCGCGTGTAGCCATCATCTGATGAACGAAGTAGAGAGCGCCGTAGCCTGTAGCCTCAGGACGGATGCGTGAGCCACCGAACTCGAGACCCTTGCCTGTGAGCACACCCTGATACTGGTGTGTGAGCTTCTTGTACATACCGAAGAGGTAGCCAATCTCGCGGCCGCCTACGCCGATATCACCAGCGGGAACGTCCTCATCAGGACCGATGTGACGATAAAGCTCAGTCATGAATGACTGGCAGAAACGCATAACCTCTGCGTCGGAACGTCCGCGGATAGAGAAGTCTGAACCACCCTTGCCACCGCCCATCGGGAGTGTGGTAAGCGCGTTCTTGAATGTCTGCTCGAAACCGAGGAACTTAAGAATAGAGAGATTTACCGACGGATGGAAGCGAAGACCTCCCTTGTACGGACCAATAGCACCGTTGAACTGAACGCGATAGCCAATGTTTACATGTACTTCGCCGTTGTCGTCTGTCCAAGGTACACGGAAAGTGATGATACGCTCGGGTTCTACGAGGCGCTCAATGAGCTTTGCTTTCTCAAACTCAGGATGCTGGTTGTAAACGTCCTTAATAGAAATGAGCACTTCGCGGACTGCCTGCAGGTACTCGGCTTCGCCCGGGTGTTTAGCCTCAAGGGCTTGCATAATCTTTTCGACTTCCATAGTAAAAGGTTTTTAGTTGATGTTATAGATTTTTTGTCGTTTTGTCACTTTGACACCGCAAATATAGCTCATTTCAGTTTATCTACCAAAAAAAAACGAGGCGGATTTCGTTTTTTAGCTTACTTTTAGATATGATTTTACATGTGTGCGTAAACAACAAAACACCGCCTGACCTCCACTCTCCACATAAGCCTTCTTTACGTCTGTTTAGGCTTTCATCCCGTCCATCTTCCGCTCACTCTGCGCACATACACACGCAGATTATACAATAATACATAAAAACAAGCATGAAACTTAACAAGTTGATAGAAAAAGTTGTAACTTTGCACATATTATTTAAGGAAAGTAAAAAATTAACATAAAAAATACAAGAACAAGATGAATGTAGCAATTGTTGGCGCAAGCGGAGCCGTAGGACAGGAATTCCTGCGCATCCTCGCCGAGAGAGATTTCCCCATCGACAACCTCGTACTGTTCGGTTCTACCCGTTCGGCTGGAACTAAATACACGTTTAAGGGCAAGGAGTATGAAGTGAAGCTCCTTCAGCACAACGACGACTTCAAGGACATCGACGTGGCGTTCACATCTGCAGGTGGCGGCACATCAAAGGAGTTCGCCGAGACCATCACAAAGTACGGCGCCGTGATGATTGACAATTCCAGCGCGTTCCGCATGTGTGACGACGTGCCTTTGGTGGTGCCCGAGTGCAACGCCGAGGACGCTCTCAACCGTCCGCGCAACATCATCGCCAACCCCAACTGCACCACCATCATGATGGTAGTGGTATTGAAGCCGCTCGAGCAGCTCAGCCACATCAAGCGCATCCACATCGCCAGCTACCAGAGCGCGTCTGGCGCAGGAGCCGCTGCTATGGAGGAGCTTAAGCAGGAGTATAAGGAGCTTGTAAACAACGAGCCTGTAACGGTCAGCAAGTTCCCTCATCAGCTCGCCTATAACGTCATTCCCCAGATTGACGTCTTCACGGACAACGGCTACACAAAGGAAGAGATGAAGATGTTCAACGAGACCCGCAAGATCATGCACAGCGACGTTCGCTGCTCGGCAATGTGCGTACGCGTAAGCTCGCTGCGCTCTCACTCTGAGTCGGTATGGATTGAGACAGAGCGTCCCATCTCCGTAGAGGAGGCTCAGAAGGCCATCGCCGCCGCTCCCGGTTGCACTCTCAAGGACGATCCCGCCAACCTCGTCTATCCGATGCCTCTCGAGACAGCCGGCAAGGACGACGTCTTCGTAGGACGCGTACGCAAGGATCTCGCAGACGACTGCGGTCTGACTTTCTGGCTCTCAGGCGACCAGATCCGCAAGGGGGCCGCTCTCAACGCAGTACAGATTGCGGAGTATCTCCACAGCGTAGGCAACTTGAAGTAAAAGACCACACCTTATTATATATACAGCAACGCCACTACCCCACAACGAACATCAGCATATCGTTGTGGAGTAGTGGCGTTGTTGCATTAACTTGCCGTCTTAGAAAACATGTCTTTACAAGATTCTTTTTTTAACGACAATCTGTCTTGCCATGCAAATATCGTACAAAGAGTAAAAAGCTGTTACAAAATAAAAATTGATTCTAGAGTCCTGGATTGCTGTTTTTATGGTGTTACGCTGTGCAAACAGCACCCATACTTAACAATAGTGCCACTTTTACAGTCCAATAGTGGCACTATTAGAGTGCAAAAGTGGCGCTATTGTATGATAAAAGTGGCACTATTAGAGTGTAAAAGTGGCGCTATTGCACCCCTATGAGGCTTGTTTAGCTCTGTCATTCATTGCACACATCTCTTCTTGGTAGCGTAATCTACAGAGTGTCAGCATGTTGTCGATGCACGCTCAAAACTCAAGAATTTCGCACCAAAGATTTCTTCGTGCGCCGGGCTCATAGTATTGAGCGTTAGAAATGCAAATATCGTCTTCGGCAAGCCGTCCTAATTATCCTCAACACCATACGGGATGTGTTAGTCCCCCTTCGCGGAATCCGCAGTTCGTAAAGCATTTTTTCACTTTTATTATTAAAAAACAACGACAAGACTTTGCCATAATAATATTTTACACTATCTTTGCAATCGGTAGACTACAAAATGAAGATAAGCAGATTGGTAGCCGAAGTCCACGTAGGACAAACAAAAGCTCCTTAATAGAAGCATACCTGTTGACAATTTAAAATAAAAACCAAGACATATATATTCACAATAATACGCATTACATTACTAACGACGTTATATAACAAAAAGAACATTTGATTTTCTATTATACAATTTATTAACTAAAAGAAAGGATTTGATATGAAAAAAATCTTATCTCTATTGTCCTTCTTAATGCTTGCAGTTGTTGCAATGGCAGCAGACCTTACCACAGGTGTCACTTTCCAGGGCACATGGGGTGATAAGCTGGGTAATTTAGGCACGGCTGAAGGTCAGATGAAGGTGACAAAAGTGGATGGTGGATTGAAGTTCGAGGTGAAGAGCAACGCCTTCAATGGCTTCGCTTTCCCCGATTACACCATCGTTTATGAATGTGAAGTGGGCGCTGACGGCTCTTTCAACGTCGGCAATTTCTCACGTGGTGAAATCACCGGTGATGCTACCGTGGAAGGTACGGCTGTGTCTTCTTTGTACTGGCAGCAGATTAAGGGTACTGTCACCAACGAGTCAATCGACCTTTATATGCGCTACTGTGGCGTAAATATGGCCGAATTGTCACACGTGACATTCCAGGGCACAGCAGTTGCTGAGCCGAAACCGGAAGGTCCTACCGTAGTTTCCTCAAAGTCTTTCACTGACAAGCTCAGTCTTAAAATAGGCGACGCTATCAATGAATTGCCATACAGTGCAGAGGTTACTGTAAAGGAGATGTCTGACGGTACAAACAACATCGACTTCTCATTCGGTTCGAGCCTTATTGAGGCAAACGGCCTTACAAAGGGCACAGACGCTAAGGGTCGCACCACTTACTCTGGCGACGTTGACGTTCAGGGATCAGTTTACAAGGTTTATGCTGTAATCTATACTGATGCTGACGGCACAGAGAAGATTTATATGAGTGTTGAGTCAGAAGGCGTTACTTACATCGTAGGTACAAAGCCGGTTGACGGTCCTTCTATCCCGATGGAGAACTATCAGGCTGACGGCACTGGCTTCGTGGTTTCTACACCTATTGACTGGAACACCCAGAAGTTCCAGGCTGTCATTGACGCCACCAACTGCAACTCTTCAAATACTGAGGAAATCTTCGGCTTCGGTCCTGAGGCTACAGTATGGGAGAAGAACATCCATATCTATGCAGACAAGGGCACTTACAAGGCATTCTATCAGTGCTCTAACGGCAACAACAATACAACCGTCAACATAACTGACAAGACCAACATCACTGTTGAGGTGTCTAAGGCAGACGGTCTGACCGTTGACGGCGTAAGCATCATTGCTGCTGACAAGCTCGAGGGTCTCTTCGATCTTACAGAGGTGAAGTTCGGTTCTGGCGAGAACAGTCAGTTCAGCAACGCACTCTACAAGAGCGTCAAGCTTGTAGAGGTTGTTCCTCCGTTCGTACCTGAGACAAAGACATACAAGGACGTGGCTTACTCTTCATTCGCTGGTACAAACACCGACTTTGACGAGAACACCGTAGAGTTCACAACAGTTGAGGACGGCACATACAATGTGGTTTACAAGAACCTCACCGTTTCTTCTAACCGCATCGGCGACCTTAACATTCCTAACGTAACAGCCACAACTGACGCTGACGGCAACGTTACATACACCACTACAGCTACTGAGGGCACATGGACCAACATCAACCAGGACCTCGCCTCTATGCTCGGCATCTCTGAGGGCAGCCCCGCTACACTCAAGAGCTTCACAGCCACACTCTCTGGCGAAAAGCTCAACATGACTGTCGTAACAGCTCTGACTGGCGTTGACGCCACTATCGTATTCGGCAAGCAGTATGTAGATCCGAATCCTGATCCGGAAGGCGCAATCGACGTCGTAGAGCATGGCTTCTATGCTAACGATTTCGCATGGCAGGAGTCGAAGGATATCAACTGGGACAACCAGTATCTCAAGGCTGAGATCGACCTCACTACTTGTAAGAATGAAAATGAGAACATCCTCTCTGTAGGTAACAACATCTCAGCGTGGGGTGCTACCAACTATCACTTCTACTATACAGCTGCTACAAAGACTCTGCAGTTCAACTTCCTCAATTCCACTGACAATATCTCACGTTATGACGTGGCTGACATTGAGGGTACCGTAACCATCGAGATTTCTAAGAAGAAGGGTCTTGTTATCAACGGCACACAGTATAACAACAAGTATATGTCGACCGAACAGTATGCTGATCCTACTACTGCTTTCGCAGAACTTTGGGCTATCAGCAACGTCAAGATTGGTGGCTGCCAGGGTAGTACTATGAGTAACGCTACGTACAACTACATCCACATCCTCCCAGTTGAGGCAGAGCCGGTTGATCCGAACGAGGTGGTTGCTACAAAGACTTACACTGACAACCTTACTGTCGGACACGACGCTCAGACAGGTGAGGTGACCGGTTATGCTGGCAAGCAGGTGGTATTCACCAAGTATGCTAACGGCGAGTCTTCCGTTACATTCAAGGAATATCCGATTTCTGAGACAGAGACACGCGACCTCACATTCCGTGGCATAATCGGAGAGCTTGCTATGACAGAGGAAGGTGTGGGCACCGTAACCTACGGCGAGGACTTGGCAATGACTCCTATTGAGGATGAGACCAGCGCATTCTATGGCAAGGAGATTTCTCTCTTTATCAACATCTCATCATACACAGCTGAGAAGATGAAGTTCACATACGAGTTCGGTTCTGAAGATGGCATCTACTACGTTGGTCAGTACGGCGTAGAGATTGAGAAGCCTGAGGAAGTTGTAGGCACTAAGACTTACACAGCTAACCTTACTGTTGATCACGACGCAACATTGCAGAACGAGGTGCTTTATAAGGATAAGGACGTTGTCTTCACCAAGTACTCTACTGGTGACGTGACCGTAACCTTCAAGGCATTCCCGGTTTCAGAGAACGAGACTTGCGACCTCACATTCCGTGGCACAATCTCAGAGGTTGATATGAGCGATTATGGCATGGGCGTTATGGTATTCGGTGAGAATATGGTATGCAAGGTAGAGGACGAGGCAAGTTCATTGAACGGTCAGACTCTCTATCTCAACATCAACATCGATAAGAAGGACGACTACAGCAAAAACATCGTATTCCAGTACTCATTCGCTAATGATGTGGACGACGACGCAGAGAGCGTCCTCTATTGCGGTCGTTACGGTGTAGTAGCCGACGCTATCAGCGGCATCCAGGCCGAGATGGAGAACGGCAACGTATCTATCTACACTGTAGGTGGCGCAAAGGTTAACACTCTCCAGAAGGGCATCAACATCGTACGCCTCGCTAACGGCAAGACCATCAAGGTGGTGAAGTAAGCTAAGCGATAAACGATAAATAAAAAAAATCCCGGTTCCTAATCAAGGAGCCGGGATTTTTTTTTTATATTTGCATATCCCAACGCTCCCGTTAATCGTTAAGGCATGTTAAAACATAGCCTTATGCTGTAACAAATCAATCTTCCAAACGTCATCCTATCAGAGCACAGATGAAAAAGATAAGTTTTCGTAGCGACATCCTGCCGATGAAGGACACCCTTTTCAGACTTGCCCTCCGCATCACGCTGAGCCGTGAAGAAGCAGAGGACATCGTGCAGGATACGCTCATCAAAGTATGGAACCGGCGCGACTCGTGGGACACCATCGAGTCTGTAGAGGCGTTCAGCCTCACCATCTGCCGTAACATTGCTCTTGACCGCCTCAGGCTGCATGCCAACAACAACGCGTCACTCGACGCCGGCACAAGCGGCGAAAAGGCAGACTCCGCCTCCAATCCCTACGAGCGCACAGTGCAGCGCGAGAAAGTGGAGATTGTGCGCTCCCTCATCGACAACTTGCCCGAGAAGCAACGCTCATGCATGCAGCTGCGCGACATCGAAGGCAAGACCTACAAGGAGATTGCCGCCATCCTCTCCATAACGGAGGAGCAGGTGAAGATAAACATCTTCAGAGCGCGGCAGACAATTAAACAACAATTTCAGCAATACGACAATTATGGATTATAAATACATCAGTCAGCTCCTGGACCGCTACTGGCAAGGCGAGACCACTCTCGAAGAAGAGCAGATACTCCGCTCGTTCTTCAGCCAGCTGTGCATCCCGGAAGAGCTTCAGAAGTATCGCAGCCTCTTCATCTACGAGCAGACGGAGAAGCACACCAACACGCTTGGTGACGACTTTGACGAGCGCATGATGGCGCTTATCGACGAGCCCGAGACTGTGAAGGCACGCCGAGTGACCATGAAGGAGCGTTTCGCGCCATTCTTCAAGGCTGCTGCAATGGTGGCCATAATCCTGACACTCAGCCAGGCGGCACAATACTCGTTCCAGAGCACGTCCGAACAGGCACCGGCAGTATCTACCGGCACATCGCGTCCGGCAGGCTCAGTGGCACTGAACGACTCCGCCCGCATCGACACGCTCAAGAAGAGCAGCTCGGTGGACGCCGTACAGCAGCCCCTCATCGAGAACGGTGCCGTGCTGATGAAGTAAGACAAGACAAAAATTTCTATGCTTTCTCAATAAAAATCATGTTTAGTTAAAACAACATTTGGACATGACGGCTTCTCTCCGATAGGAACCGACGTCCCGGACAAAGGATGTCGGGGAAGACGCAAGTTCATAAACCCAAACTTGAGACTGTGAAGTTTCAGGTTCTCTCAAATTTTTCATAACATACTAAGAATCGCTGGTCGTCAGAGCTAAAAGTTAGCCCGACGGCCAGTTTTCGTTTCACGCTAACATAGGAGGCTTGTAACCCTTATCCTATAATTCGCTTAATTCGTCTCACCGCTAAACTGCGATTTTGCTTTATTCTTGTTCCTGCTTTATTTCTAAAATTTTATAAAAATTCTCTATATAATAAGGTATAAGAAAAAAAAAGCTTACTTTTGCGCCGAAATTATAAAACGAAATCAACAACATGCAAGACAACTTAGTTATTGTCGAGAGCCCTGCGAAGGCAAAGACCATCGAGAAATTCCTTGGCTCCGACTATAAAGTCATGTCCTCGTATGGACATATCAGAGACCTTAAAAAGAAGGAACTGAGCATAGATAAAGATACACTCCAGCCCGCTTACGTAATACCAAAGGACAAGGAAGCGCTCGTAAAGCAGTTGAGAGAAAACGCCAAGAAAGCCACTAAGGTTTGGCTCGCATCCGATGAGGACCGCGAGGGAGAGGCCATCTCATGGCATCTTTGCGAAGTGCTCGGACTGGACGAGGCGTCCACCAACCGTATTGTCTTCCATGAGATCACGAAGCCTGCCATTCTCGCGGCAATAGAAAACCCGCGCCATCTGGACATGAACCTCGTGAACGCACAGCAGGCCCGCCGCGTGCTCGACCGCATCGTGGGCTTCAAGCTCTCGCCCGTACTCTGGCGAAAGGTGAAGCCGGCACTCTCGGCAGGACGCGTACAGTCGGTAGCCGTGCGCCTTATCGTAGAGCGTGAGCGCGAGATACAGCAGTTCCATACAGAGCCTTACTATCGCATTAACGCCATCTTCGCCATCACCAATGCGGACGGATCGCAGCAGGAAGTGAAGGCTGAGCTGGACAAGCGCTTCACCACACACGACGAAGCGATGGCTTTCCTCGACAAGTGTAAGGACGCCACGTTCCGCGTGGAGACCGTTACGAAGAAGCCGCTGAAGCGTTATCCCGCAGCGCCGTTCACCACATCCACACTCCAGCAGGAGGCAGCCCGCAAGCTCGGATTCTCCGTTTCGCAGACCATGATGGTGGCGCAGCGCCTCTATGAGAACGGTCTTATCACATACATGCGTACTGACAGCGTCAATCTCTCGCAGCTCTGCATCGGTGCAGCCAAGGAGGAGATTGTGAAGCTCTACGGCGAGGAATACAGCTCACCGCGCAATTTCCACACCCACTCTAAGGGAGCGCAGGAGGCACACGAGGCCATCCGACCCACATATATGAGCAACACCACCGTGGAAGGAACCGCACAGGAGCGCCGCCTCTACGATCTTATATGGAAACGCACAGCTGCCAGCCAGATGGCTGAGGCTCAGATAGAGAAGACCACCATCAGCATCGTGGCTGACAAACCCGCCGACAGTCTCACCGGAAGCATTGAGGAGCACTTCATTGCCAACGGTGAAGTGGTGAAGTTCGACGGTTTCCTCAAGGTTTACCGTGAGTCGTCAGACGATGAGGACGAAGCTTCTGCAGACGAGTTCTCGCACATGCTGCCCGTCATCAAGGAGGGCGACGTGCTCACACGCCGCGAGATTACGTCCACGGAGCGTTATTCACAGGGCCCGTCACGCTACACTGAGGCAAGCCTCGTACACAAACTGGAGGAGCTTGGCATCGGTCGTCCGTCAACATACGCTCCTACCATTTCCACCATCCAGCAGCGCGAGTACGTGGTGAAGGGCGACAAGAAAGGCGAGGAGAGAGGTTATGTCATTGACACGCTCCGCGGACTCAAGGTTACGCAGACACGCAAGGTGGAGATGGCTGGCAACGAGAAGGGCAAGCTTCTCCCGACAGACATCGGCATCGTAGTGAACGACTTCCTCATCGAGAACTTCCCCACCATCATGGACTATAACTTCACCGCCAAGGTGGAGCAGCAGTTCGACCAGATTGCCGACGGCAAGGAGGAGTGGACAGATATGATGCGCCACTTCGACCAGGAGTTCGAGCCTACCGTAGACAAGGTGATGAACGCCCGCACGGAGCACAAGGCTGGCGAACGTCAGCTCGGCACAGACCCGAAGAGCGGACATCCCGTCTTCGTAAAGATAGGCCGTTACGGACCCGTGGTGCAGATTGGTGCAGCCGATGACGAGGAGAAGCCACGCTTTGCACAGCTTCCTTCGGACAAGAGCATGGAGACCATCACCCTGGAAGAGGCGCTCGAGCTGTTCCGTTTCCCGCGCACTCTCGGCGAGTTTGAGGGCAAGACGGTCAGCGTAGGTGCAGGACGCTTCGGTCCTTACGTACAGCACGACGGCAAGTACGTGTCCATCCCGAAGACCGAAGACCCGATGGCAGTGACGCTTGAGCGAGCCATTGAGCTGATAGAGGAGAAGCGCAAGGCTGAGGCAGAGCGCCATCTGAAGACCTTCGAGGAGGACGACAAGCTGGAAGTGCTCAACGGACGCTACGGACCATACATCGCTTACGACGGCAAGAACTATCGCATTCCGCGTGAACTGCATCAGAAGGCAGCCGAGCTGACGTACGACGAGTGTATGGAAATCATCAAGAACCCGCCGGCTCCCAAGAAGAGAGCAGCGGCTAAGAAGAAGTAAGCATATACAATATAATGACACGCATTATCCTTATAGGTTATATGGGAGCCGGCAAGACCACCGTAGGAAAGGCACTTGCCAAGGCTCTCGGACTTCCCTTCTACGACCTCGACTGGTATATCGAGACGCGGATGCGACGCACCGTGAAGCAGATATTCGATGAGTCGGGCGAGGAAGGCTTCAGACGCATAGAGCATAACATGCTGCATGAGGTGGCGGAATTTGAGAATGTGGTGGTGTCGTGCGGCGGTGGAACGCCCTGCTTCTATGACAACATCGACTATATGAACGCCCAGGCGCAGGTGGTTTATCTGAAGGCTTCGCCCGAAGTGCTCCACGAACACCTCAAGATGGGACGCGCCGTGCGCCCCCTGCTGCTCAACAAGACGCCGGAGGAGGTTGAGAAGTTCATCGTGGAACAGCTCGCACATCGCGAACAGTTTTATCAGAAAGCGCAATACACCTTCAACGTGGACCTGCTCGACAACTTCGAAAAGATAAACGATACCGTCAAGGAACTGCGTGCGTTGTTGGATAAATAACATACAGAACTTGCAAAAGTTCAATAACATACTGAACCAAAATACAAACCGTTTAAAGAAACAACCCCTTAAAACCAAGAATAGAAAGAAATGAAGAAATGGACCATTGAAGATTCCCGCGAACTCTACAACATAAACGGATGGGGAACATCATATTTCGGTGTCAATGACCGTGGCGACATGTATGTGACGCCGTGTAAGGACAACGTCCAGATTGACCTGCGTGACGTGATGGACGAACTCCAGTTGCGTGACGTCACGCCTCCCGTACTGCTGAGATTCCCCGACATCCTCGACAACCGCATCGAGAAGACATCGTCATGCTTCAAAAAAGCGGCGGAGGAATACAACTACAAGGGGGAGAACTTCATCGTCTATCCTATTAAGGTGAACCAGATGCAGCCCGTCGTGGAGGAGATCATCTCGCACGGACGCAAGTTCAACCTCGGACTGGAGTGCGGTTCGAAGCCTGAGCTGCACGCCGTCATAGCCGTACAGTGCCAGAGCGACTCCATCATCGTCTGCAACGGATATAAGGACCAGAGCTACATCGAGCTGGCTCTGCTTGCCCAGAAGATGGGAAAGCGCATCTTCCTCGTCGTGGAGAAGATGAACGAGATTGGTCTTATCGCCGCTGCTGCCAAGAAGCTTGGTGTCAAGCCCAACATCGGCATCCGCATCAAGCTCGCTTCTTCTGGCTCAGGCAAGTGGCAGGAGAGCGGTGGCGACGCGTCGAAGTTCGGCCTTAGAGCGTCAGAACTGCTCCAGGCTCTGAAGACTCTTGACGATAAGGGACTGCACGACTGCATACGTCTCATCCACTTCCACATCGGTTCGCAGATTACGAAGATTCGCCGCATCCAGACAGCATTGCGCGAAGCAGCCAACTTCTACGTACAGCTGCACAAGATGGGCTATAACATCGACTTCGTTGACTGTGGCGGCGGACTGGGCGTCGATTATGACGGCACACGTTCGTCAAGCTCGGAAAGCTCCGTCAACTACTCCATCCAGGAGTATGTCAACGACTGCGTCTATACCTTCGTTGAGGCTGCCGACAAGCATGAGATACCACATCCCAACCTTATCACCGAGAGCGGACGTTCGTTGTCAGCCCATCACTCAGTGCTTATCATCGACGTGCTCGAGACCACCACGCTGCCGCAGATGCGCGAGGATTTTGAGCCGGCGGAGACAGACCACCAGCTGGTGAAGGACCTTTACGAGATATGGGACAACCTCAATCCCCGCACAATGCTGGAGGACTGGCACGACGCCGAGCAGATACGCGACGAAGCACTCGACCTCTTCTCACACGGCATCGTAGACCTTCGCACCCGTGCTGAGATAGAGAGCATGTACTGGAGCGTCTGCCGCGAGGTAAACAGCATGGCGAAGTCGCTGAAGCATACTCCCGAGGAGCTTCGCGGACTGGACAAGTTGCTTGCCGACAAGTATTTCTGCAACTTCTCGCTCTTCCAGTCGCTCCCGGACGCATGGGCCATTGACCAGCTGTTCCCTATCGTCCCTATCCAGCGCCTCGACGAGCGTCCCACACGCAACGCCACGCTGCAGGACATCACCTGCGACTCGGACGGCAAGATAGCCAACTTCGTCACCAACCGTCAGGCGTCGCACGTGCTTCCCGTACATCCCATCCGCAAGAACGAGGACTATTACCTCGGCGTATTCCTTGTGGGAGCATATCAGGAAATCCTCGGCGACATGCACAATCTCTTCGGCGACACCAACGCCGTGCACATCTCCGTAAAGGACAATACATACAAGATTGACCAGATTTTCGACGGTGAGACCGTTGAGGAAGTGCTCGACTACGTGCAGTATAATCCCAAGAAGCTCGTGCGCCAGCTCGAGATTTGGGTGACGAAGAGCGTTAAGGCAGGAAAGATTTCGCTCGAAGAGGGAAAGGAATTCCTCAGCAATTACCGCTCAGGACTCTACGGCTACACGTATCTGGAGTAATGATATATATATATGATATTTGAGAGTTGGGAGTTGATAGTTATGTTGTTTGACATATCATAACTATCAACTCCCAACTCTTTTTTTATGCTCTACTATCATTAGGTGCTTTTCGTATGACGTTTGGCTTGTTTTGTTTGATGTTGTTTCAATCTGTAAATTATCTGTCAATCTATATAAATTTGCATGTCAATCGGTAAAATTGTACGTTTGACGCGTGGTTTTCATATATCTTGTCCTATTTTTGCAATCGTAAACACCGATTTGCGACATTTTCCGAATCGTGTTATGCAATGAATGTCAAACCTAAAACCTATGTAATTATGGGATTATTCAGTCCGAATGACGAACTCACCAACCTTAAAGAGGATGTGAGTGCTATAAAGAAGCAGGTGGCAGAACTGCTTGCGGAGGTACAGTCGCTCCGTGCTGCAGGGCATCCTGCCGACGCTCAGCCTGCGACACCTGCCACTCCCGAACCGTCCCCTCAAACTTCCGCTCCCGAAGAGAAGCCGGCAGATGCCGTTGCTGAAGAGAAACCAGCAGACAACGCTTCCGCTGCTGAAGAAAAGCCAGACAACACCGAAGCCGTAATGAAATCCTTGTCTGAGATGAAAGGTTCGATTGATGGTCTCGCTGAGAAGATAGACACAGCGGTCTATCAGGAGAAACTAATACGTGACCTGCACGACGAACTGCAGAAGATGCGTGCCGGACTCATCACTGACATCAAGCGCGGATACGCCCTTAACATTATCAGTATCTATGAACGCATGGCGCAAACCAGTGCCCGCTTCAATCCGTCTGATGAGGCTTTCGACGCGGAGGCGATGAAGAAGCTCGTGGACGGCGGCATGCTCTACGTGAAGGATATGCTGGAAGACGAGTATTCGCTTACGGCATTCGCTCCCGAACCGGGCTCGCCTTACAAGCCGAAGGAGCACAAAGCCATCCGTGTGATTGACACCACGGAGGAGGAAAAGGCCAATACCGTGTCAGAATGCATAGCGGAAGGATTCCGCGACGACGAAAGCGGACGCATTATCCGCCCAGCCCGTATTGTGGTGTATCGCCTTAAACAGTAAATCATTAAACAACAATAATCTTTTAAACCTTTACAAAACATTATTATTATGGCAGAAGACAAATCACGTGCCGTTTATGGCATCGACCTCGGAACAACATATAGCTGTATAGCACAGGTGGACAAGTTTGACCAGGCAGTTGTGCTTACCAACTTTGACGGCGGAACCACCACTCCCTCTGTGGTATACTTTGAGAATAAGGAAAAGGCCATAGTCGGCAATGAGGCAAAGGGAATGCTCTCTACCGAGCCGCAGAACTGCGTGAGCTTCGTGAAGCGCTCGATGGGTGTGGACGCTGATTTCGACAAGTCGTCCAACAAGTTTCCGTACCACATGGACCCGGCAGAGATTTCGGCTCTTATCCTTAAGAAGCTTGTGAAGGACGCCAATGACCTTGGCGACAATCCCGAACCCATCACTGACGTAGTGATAACATGTCCCGCTTATTTCGGAACAAAAGAGCGTATGCAGACCAAGCAGGCAGGCGAGATAGCCGGACTCAATGTCCTCGGCATCATCAATGAGCCTACTGCTGCAGCCATCTCTTACGGCATGAAGACCACAGAGCGCAAGACGGTCCTCGTATATGACCTCGGTGGCGGCACCTTCGACGTTACCATCATCAATGTGAACGGCGGTGCCATCAAGGTTATTGCCACGGGCGGCGACCATCACCTCGGCGGTGTTGACTGGGATATGGAGCTTGCCAACTACATGCTGGCACAGTTTAATGAGCAGACCGGCGGCTCATATACTATGGACGACGAAGAACTCAAGTATACGCTTCTCCTTGAGGCAGAGGTTAAGAAGAAGCAGCTTTCAGCCAAGACATCCGTAAAGTGCAACATACAGTACGACGGACAGTCGGCTCGCTTCGAGATCACACGTGAACTGTTTGACGCACTTACCTCTCCATTCCTTGAGCAGACCATCGACGCTACGCGTAAGGTGATTGACGAAGCAAGGGCAAAGGGATATCAGAGCGAACTGGAGTTCCTCCTCGTTGGTGGTTCGAGCCGCATGCCGCAGGTGAAGCAGCGCATTGACGCTGAGTTCGGATGCGACGCCAAACTTACTGACCCTGATCAGTGTGTGGCAAAGGGTGCTGCCATCTATGCACTCAACAAGGCATACAGAGACGCCGTGGAAGAATATATTGCAGGAGCCATTGAATGTCCTCCTGATCGTATGAAGGGTCCGCAGACCCGCGTCGTGAATGTGACGAGTAAGACCTACGGCACTGATTATACCGGAGACGATGGCACAGCGATGGTGCGCAACCTTATCTTTGCCAACACCTCGTTGCCGACAAAGGCTACTGCATCGTTCCTTACGATGTATGACGGTCAGAAGACCATTACCAATAAGGTGTTTGAGAGCGACTTCACCAATCCCGAGACAGAGTCGGCTGTAGAGGAGCGTTTCTGCACGATGCTGGAGGACCGTTATCTGGCCATTACACGCGAATGGCCTAAGGGCACGCAGATTGACGTTGTGTTCTCAGTGGACGAAGAGGGCATTCTCAGCGTTCATGCCAACGTGGCTGATGAGGCTCTCGACTTCACACTCAAGATTGAGGGCGTTAAGTCGGCGGAGGAACTCGCTGTATCAAAGAACATGATAGGAAAGGCAACCGTCGAATAAAACAACATTATTAAAGACCGAATAAGTTTAAGTAATGGACGAACACATTTTTAAAATGCGCGTCACGAAGTGGGAGGAGGGCGCCGCTTCCCTTCATGGAAGCTATGACGACCTTTCTCCCCAAGAACAGAACGCGTTCAATACCTTATATAATTTATGGCGCAACGCTGCTTTTAGTGACGACCTGAAGAATAGGGTGGAGAGACAGGTCAAACTGCTTAGCGATTCGGACAAGCTACATAACAATAACCGTGACATAGTGCTGGCAAGCAAGAACTTCAGAAGTATGTCGCGAGAGCTTTATGGTACGGATGTGGCAACACTCCGACAGTTTGTGGCATACATGAAGAACAAGTGTGGAGGTCCGGTAAGAAATAATAACAGACCTCAGCCTACAAGCTCGCCCCGTCCAGCCACTAATAACAGACCTCAGCCTACAAGCTCACCCCGTCCAGTCACTAATAACAGACCTCAGCCCACAAGCTCGCCTCGTCCAGTCACTAATAACAGACCTCAGCCCACGACGAATCATTCGTTCAGACCGACGGGTAACAGCGGGCATGGAGGAGATGGCAATGATGGCACACACTTCAGCCGTGACATGATAGGTTATGCGGTCGGCGTTATGCTGCTCATAGGCATCTGCGTGGCAATGGCAGCAGGATGGTCGCATGCCACGGCTCCCAAGCCGTACGATTATGCCAAGTGGCTAAGAACGGAATGGAACGGAGAGACAGGCGGAATGCCGACAACCTTAATTGTAGATACCGTCTGTGGCGACTCTGTTGAGGCACGCCTCATGATAAGCAAGGCAGGTGGTCTGGTGAAAGAGAATCTTAAAGGAAGTCTCGAGATAGCTTCCGAGGGATGTTACGTCTATCTGAGAAATTCTGATCCACAGACAAATGACAGTAGCGTCATACGCTTGCTTGTCGCACAGGAAGCAGTCAGAATGGGAGGGTCCGTGCAGACATCCGACTCCACGTCATTGGCTATGTCGCTCCTGCGTGCTGGCAGCAAGGAGAAGGTGAAGGTTCAGGTCGGCACTTCCCAACCTAAGCAAAGCAAGAAGAACCGCAAGTCACAGAGAACCCGCAAGACGGACAACTCCAACGGTTCGTACAGTTCAAGTAGCTCAACCAACACAAGTTCTGCATCGCATTCAGTAAGAAACAAGCCAACCGAGGAGGCACAGCCTGCAGCCAGCGAGCCGTCACAGCCCGACCCGTCGAAGGGAGGCTTCCGCCTTGAGGTTATAAAGAAGGAATAATCATGAACCAGACAGTACACAGACTTCTCCGTGCGCTCATGATGATGTTCATGTTAGCGCTTTTGCCGTTGGGCACACATGCCCGTCAGTTTGTTGTTGACCAGCCTTTGTCAGACAGCGTACGTTGTGAAGAGGTGGTCAGAAACGACACGGCGTGGACAACGAAAGGCGGGAATGCGCATATATATCTGCGCAATGGCGAGATAATCGATTCCTGCGGCTCTATATATAAGAGCAGCATAGTCTTCAGACACGGCAGCAAGTATTATTATCTCTCGCGCCACTCGCTTCTATGGAGCCGCACCAATGCGGATTATCTCTCTGATCCGATGACCTTCAAGCAGCACCTTGTCCATTCTTCTGTGGGACGTTTCTACAGTACGCTGTGGGCTTGCTGGACTGTTATTGGGCTTTTTGCCGTAGTAGTCATCATGCTGATATGCTGCAGGTTCTGGCCTCTTGCCATGGCTCAGGCATTGCAGGTGGTGATGCCGTTCAGCCTGTTTGCCGTTGCCGTCATTGAGGCGTTGGGCTATTGGGTGATGGGTAGCGACGCGTTCTGGTGGTGTAGTTCGGAGCGATATGGCTTCTTCGGCGTGGTGCTCCGTCTCATACCTTTCGTTTTCGTTGTTGGCTTTCAGGTTGTCAGTATCGGAATGTATGACTGGGTGTTGTTCCTTAACGACGGACCTGACAGTTCTCGCTCCATACACGTCAAGCCGGCAGCCGTCTGCATGGTGTTGTTCCTGCCTATAATGATAGGTTTGATAATCGTTGCAGAGCTCGTCTTCAGCCATACACCCGTATGGGCGGAATGGGTTATCGCTCTGTTCAGTATCGGCATCCTGCTTTACGGCATCGGCAAGACGCTGATGCTCAACATCCGGGAGACTAACGTGTGGAAGGGAACGCTCCTTACCGTCTTCGTCATCGTTTACATCATCGGATGTATTGTGGTGACAGTCTCTCTCGTTATGGTGGTGCTCAAGGTTATCTTCCAGTTGCTTTGTGCCCTGTTCCTGCTCTCTATTTTATTAGGTGGTTCGGCAGGAAACAACAAGATATATAAGGACCGCTACGGAAATCTATACAGACGAATATCATGAGAAAGAAGATAAGTACGGTGTACGAAGACTTGTTTTTCGTATCAGAGAAGGAAATTGAAGGGTTGCATAAGGCCATATACGAAAGGGGAGATATAGAAGCCACCTTCGTTTATGCAAGATGGCTGATAGTATGCGCAGACAGTTATTTAGATCCTTACAGTAAGGCTCGTTCCCTTCTGGAAGGACTCTATGAGCAAGGCTCGATGGAAGCCGCTGCCGAGCTGTCCGAATTGTGCTATAAGGGAATCGGAGGACCGGTTGACCGTGAGCGTGCCTCCAAGCTTCTCGAAGAGTCGGTGGCAGCAGGCTGCGATTATGGTCGCAGGATTATGTACCGAATCCTTATTTACGGACAGCGTGGCTTGAAGGCAGACCCGCAGCGGGCGCTCGACGACGTGCTTGCAGCCATTGCCGAGCGTGAAGAGCAAGGCTTGGCTTCCGATCCTTGGCTTACTTACTATCGTGGTTGTGCCGTGGAGCAGCTACAGAACCGTACAGCCGCACTCCCTTTCTTTGAGGAGGCGGCGCAGGGAGGCGTCATACGGGCTTGGCTCGACGTGGCAGTTGCCTATGGTTACGGCGACGATACGGAGTTGGTGAATCAGGACGTTTATATGCGTTGGCTGGCAAAGGGAGCCGGACATGGCAATGCCGAATGCGCCTTCCTATATGCGCTGGAAAGCATGTCAGACTATGAGAATCTGCCGATGTTTACGCGTCTCTTCGCGCTTAAGGACTTCTTCCTGAAGCTTCGTAGTGCTTACAGAAACGGTGCGGTCACGGCTGCCGTCATCCTTGGCGACATCTATTATAACGGCGAATACGACCAGGAAGTTGATATGTATAAGGCTTGGACGTGGTATGAGAAGGCTGCAAAGAAGCTGGACATTACAGCCCTTGAGAAGATGTCTTGAGAAGATGTTCGCCATGATAAAGCACGGAAAGGTGGAGCGCTCTCAGGAAGAGGCGGACGAGATAGCCCTGAAGGGAGCGCGTCTCGACTCGAAGTATCTGCTTGCCGAAGCCGTCATAGCCTTCACGCAAGGCCGTCTGCAGGAACATGCCGACGAGATAAGCCGCTATTACGAGCCGCTATTCGACAGCGACGACTTCTTCGACGGATGGTCTGCTCCCGAAAACGACACATGGGTGCATATAGATGATGACGACCTGCCCGACGACGACGGACGCTTCGATGCCTATTCCTAACCATTAAAAAGAAAAACCTGATATGCCAATCATAATTCATACCCACGAGACAGAGCGTCCGCTGATAGGCAAAAGCCATTGGTGGGGCGCCCCTGATCTGCCGGCGGACACGCCCTTTCCGTACGTGACGCTTGACGACGGCACGCCTGAACCGCTCACCTTTGTCTGTCAGATACGTTGCGAGGACATCGCTGCTCACGACCCTGACGGACTCCTGCCGCACGAGGGAATGCTGTATGTCTTCGCGCCGCTCGACCATTATCTCGGCGATATGGACAGCCCGCTCGACTATCACACCAAGCCGTGCGTCTTCTATACGCGTCGCACCGACAATCTCCAGCCCTACGAGATGTGCTGGGAGGGAACCTATGAGAGCGTGTTCCAGCCTGCGGAGGAGATGGAGTTCGAGTATACTGACGAGTCTTCCGGCGACGGACACCGTTTGCTCACCCAACCTTATGAGGATGAGGTGGCTTTGCAGCACGCCGGACAGCTGTGTCTGCTCCAGATAGATGAGGACGACCGCTGGTCGCTCCGCTTCTATGATTGTGGCTCTTACTTCGTCTTCCTGCCCGATGGCGAGCTGAAGCCGGAGGAATGGCAGCAGACCGATAGCGCAATGTTCTATTATTAATGTTTCCCATCCCAATGTTACTAACCCTACGAAAAAGATAAAGATATGGAAGAAACGTATGATCTTAAAACCTATAAGGAGGAATACCGTCGTGTTCTTGACCTTGCCGAAAGCAAGTCGCTCGAAAAGACCGCAGAGGCGCTCGACCTTTATTATGACGTCTGCTGCGGTTGCGTACTTGTGGCAGAGGCGAGTCTGCGTGAGCAGGAAGGCGAGTGGGAGATAGCCTCGCTGTGCAGAGTGCTGCTCAAGTATGCTGCATGGCTGGAAGAGTTCGACCACATGCTTGACTCCGCCTACAGCGTTGTAAGCCGCTTCGAGGACTGCCTTATGGATCATCCGCGCCTTAAGCTTCGCCTTCTCGAGCTTGAGCTAACCATCGTGCGACGCATAGAGGCGCTCAACGATCACGAACTCTCGCATGCCGAAGACCTGGAAAGAGACATCAGCCTATATAAGCGCAACATCTACTTTGCCGACAACGACCAGCTCGACTCCATTGAGCAGACCGGATACGGCCTTAAGAAAGACCCAGTGGAATGGACCGCACACTGGGAAGAGGTGATAGATGAGGCTGACCGCATGGCCTTTGCCAATCTTAACGACGTGTCACGCGGTATGGGCTTCTGCTTCAGTTATTGGCATGAGCGCGAGAAAGCACTCAGACAGTTTGGCATCGAGTGGCGCAGCCCTGCTGAGATGAATCCCAGAGTAAGGTTCGACTGATTTCCTTAATCATTTCCTCAGAACCTGAACCCGAAGAATATTCTAACGAAGGGAAGTCAAAACTAAGGAATTGAGATATATGCATAATTGGCAATGCAAACTGTAGGAGGCTATGGCGTCCCGCCATAGTCACGCACCCCAGGACAGCAAACCATTAAAGGATGCATTAGCTATGGGAGGCTGCGTGGCTACGGCGAGACGCCATAGCCTCCTACAGTTAGTCTTTTCTCCCTATGACACTCTCCGATTTCTCAACTATAGCCGTTCATAAATATCATTTTCTGATATATGTTTCTGACTGATCCAAAAAGCTCCCAATAACATTAAATCACCTAATACCCAGGATGTACAAGCAAAGTAGATTCTGAATTCATCAATACACATAATAGGCATAAGGAATGCAATCCATGAGATTGTGTCAAATGTTCTTGACTTGAAGATTCCTACAAGGATTGCCCATAGCTTTTTACGATTGGTTAGAAGCAACCATGATGCTATACTTAATACAAGGAGAAGCAAAAGTACAGAACTCGTAATACAGAAATACGAAACATTCTCTAATCCATATTCTATTATTGCATCCAGCTTAAACCATAAGCATAGCAACAGGGTAACTGCTATAAAAACCTCCTTTTTATAAGTTGCCTTCTCCATATTATTTTGAATAATTATTATCTATATGATCATCAATGTCAACTAAAGTGTCTATCAGAATTCCTATTATCAAAACAGCTGCATATTTCAACTTGCCCCATACGGTTTTAGGCTTTTGAACAGGCTGTTTCTTTCCATTCAGTTTCCTGTTTATGGCGAATAATCCCATTGTAGCTTTTGCCTCACGAATGTCTTCGCTATCTTCACTTGTTTGAGCAAGCATTTGTCTAAGGGTGTTTTCTTCTTGCTCACTAAGAGTTGCATTAAAGTACTCCTCTATCAGTTTATGTATATCACTCTGTGCCATTAGTTTATTCTTTTGTAGGTTTCACGAATTGTTTTTCGCGCTCTAGATAATATCTGTCTGGCGTTTTCTTCGGTTATACACATCTTCTCTGCCACTTCTGCAAAGGAATAGCCTTCATAGTCGCGCATCCATAGCACTTGGCGTTGCATATCGCTTAACTGCAATTCAATGATGTGTTTGACTGTGACGAAAAGTTCCCGTATGTCATTATCTTGAGAATTTTCCGTGTCAGCCTTATCTATTGAGGATTGAGTTTTTCGTTCAGCGGACCTTCTATAATCTATACTCACATTTCTTACAATTGTGGAAGCGATTTTCTCCGTTTGCTGCTGGTCAGAGGGGAGGTTCTTGAGTGTCCACAGCTTACAGAATGCGTCCTGCAATATGTCGTCTGCATTGTCATCGCCTGCGATATTTCGTGCTGTTGTATGCAGACGCTGATGGAGGTGAGTGAATATTGATACTACTTTGTCTCTTTTCATTTCTTAGATAGTACGTTCTATTATGGTTTCCATTAATATAACGGATGAATGGACGGTTTTGTGACAATAGATAGCTTTTATTTTCATAATAAAAATGGATGCCGTTATCAAAATACGACACCCATTTATTATTGCCACTTATTTATTGATTGTTATTTTTTTAGATTTTTTTCCCAATACTCATAGCTTGATGCTGCTACGCTTAGAGCAGAATATATAATTTCCTTCTCTTCTGCAGACAATTCGTCACTAGAAGATATGTGTTCTATGTATTTGTTTGTAATAAATTCGACATCATCTGCTTTGTCTGGATAAGTTTGAAAAACGTCAAGATAAAGACGCATTACCACATCTGGTACATCTTTATCTATTTCCTCATCTGAATTTTCTTCTTCAAGCCCTGCGTAGTAAGAATCTTCAAATTCTTTTGAAGTAATAATAGCTTCTTCTTCTGGAGTAATGCACTTGTTTATCGGTGTTATACTTAGGTCATTGTCGACCAGTTTCTGTAGCACCAGATTATGCTTTGCACCCATTAGTTGAATGTTTGTATCAACTGTAGGATATTTAAGGGTTATCTTTGATGGAGTATGATCATTGTATTGAGGTCTTGATTCTATAACTGAAACATATGCTTGTGTAACTTGCAAAGGTGATGCTATAGTGTCAATAGCTCGGGTTTGACTTTTTGTATATTCAATATAAGAATATCCAGCTCCTCCTATTAATCCTCCAATTACGGCACCGGTAGCAGCTCCTTCAGGACCGAACATACGACCAATTCTTAAGCCTAGCTTTCCGAATCTATAGGCGCCCTTAATGTCTTTATAGGCTATCTTAGTATAAGTATAGGCCTGTGTAATTGTTATGTTACGAGAAACAAATTCGTCTGTAGCCATAAGGCTATCATTTAAATCTGTCAGTTTTACAACTAAATCAGATGATGATTGTGGGGGTACTTCTGGTTTTACAGCTACATTGTCCTCGTTAGTACATGAACAAATAAGCAATACAACACTTAGAAATCCGAATAATTTCTTTTTCATTTTACGTGATTTTTTTTTTGATAAGTTTTGTTCTTTTGTGGCTTTATAACTATAAAACGAACAATCTATATATTTTGTGACAGATATGGTTAAATTTTTTATAGCATTTTGAAGTGTTTAGTTAGAGATATTTGTTATGCTAGCAATTCCGAAACCGCTACTTTAGTAACCTCACACCGACCGAAATAAGAACCAGTATCAATTAATTGTGTCAGCAATAGTAGCGGTTTTGTAAGAGAATAGGGCTTGTTTGATTTTTTTAGACAAGAAGACATGTTTTTTAGACACCAGATAAAAAATCTTTAATAATTCGGTATATGTAGGAGAATATCCCTCAAGCTGCATCCCCTTTTTATAACGACATCCATTATTGCTATTTATCTCAGAATCTGAATCCGAAGAACATCCTAACCCTCCATTTGTTTCGTTTTAGCTGGAGGTGGTCCTCATCACCAGCCACGGAGTAGTTGTATACGGCTGTGGCTCCGGCGAACTTGTTGCGCCAGGAATATACGGCGGCGGCTCGACTGGTGATGATGGCAGAAGGGAAATGATATTCCATGTTTTGGCGTTCGGTATGCTTCACGCCGTCGTCAGTTACGGTAGTGGTCTTCGTGTAGTCGTGCGAATACACCGTTACTGTGGGCAAGGCGGAGAGATGGAACAGGAAACGACGGAAAGCCACAAGGTTAAAGGCATAGCCGGCGCCTACAGCCCATTCGTTGAGGCGGATGGTGAGGTCCTCGGTGGTGGTCTTCGACCCGTCGAAGCTTGCACCGATCATCCAGCTGCCGGCGCTGCGCCTCTGTATGTAGCTTTGGCTGAAGGCAGCAGGGAAGGAGAACTTGCGCGAGTTGAAGGCATAATAGAAGTTGATGTTGATGGCGTTCTGCGAAATCTTTCCTTTGGGGATGTCTATGCGTTCCACGCCGTTGTCCTTATGACCGTGCAGCGTCTTCGACGAGAGATAAACCACGTCGAAGCCATAGCGGTTGCTGTACGAGTTGAGATTAAATTCAAAGTCCTTGCTCTTGCCGGCAAGCTTGGCAGGATTGACAGCTACGCCGGCTGCCAGTCCGCGATACGCCACCGCCATACTCAGCGTACCGCGGCAGTCCGCCATTACGTGCGTGCGGTTCTCCACGCCCTGCGTCACCGTTGTGGTTTGCATGTCAGCCCCCGAGAGATTGCCTCTGAACTTGATGGTCCAGCGTGCGTTGGGACGTGAGATATAATTGGTATCAAATTTTACCTTCTTGTATTTGGCAGCGAGAATGGAGTCGCCCCAGAACAGCTTGCGGTCATAGAAGCTCAGTCGTCGCTGTATTTTCGAGTAATGCTTCATAATCCTCTGCTTCTTCTTCTCGCTCATTCGGCTCTTGTCCAGTTCAGCCATGAAGATGGAGTCGCCCCATTGCAGCATCTGTCCGCGGTCTGCCGACTTCCTGAGTTCCTTTCTGAGGCTGTCCGCCATGCAAAGCAACTGCTTCAGCTTCTTGCGCGGCTTCTTTTCATGCGCCTCTGCCGCGCCGACCGCCATAAACGACATCACCACCGCAAGCAACAGCGCCCGCAGCAACATCCCGTATACATTATTTAGCTTGAGAATTCCGAACATATTATTTAGGTTTGTGTTTTGTTGAATGCAAAAGTAACTAATAGTTAGAAATCTCAATTATCATGTACTGCATTTTTTCTTGCATACAAATAGAAATTCACAAACTTACATGGCTGACAGGCAATAAAAAATGTGCAAAAACGTTATGATATATAAATATACTGTATATATATCCATCAAAAACAAACCTCATAATATTATGACCACAGACAACCAGGGCATATACGATGCCCGTGAATTGGGTAAGCCCAAATTTGTAGTACTCGGCATCCAGCATCTGTTCGCCATGTTCGGTGCCACCATCCTCGTTCCACTAATCACCGGACTGGACGTCAGCGCCACATTGCTCTTTGCGGGTATAGGCACGCTCATCTTCCATTTCGTCTCGCAGCTGAAGGTGCCAGCCTTCCTCGGTTCCAGCTTTGCGTTCCTCGGAGGCTATGCTTCCGTCAAGCAGCTTTGCGTGGCGCAGGGACTGACGGACGAAGTGGCGCTCAATTATGCCTGCATCGGCGTGGCAGCCGCCTCGCTGCTCTACTTTGTCATGGCGTTCCTCCTCAAGATGTTCGGCACGGAGAAAGTGATGCGCTTCTTCCCGCCAGTGGTGACCGGTCCGATGGTCATCGCCATCGGTCTGACGCTCTCAGGCTCCGCCATCAGCAACTGCCAGCAGAACTGGCTGCTCGCCATTACAGCCATCGTCATCGTCATCAGTACGTCTATCTGGGGTAAGGGCATCATAAAGATTGTCCCCATACTCCTTGGCGTGCTCGGCTCGTACGCTTTGGCTGCCGCGATGGGCGAGGTTGACTTCACGAAGCTGGACGAAGCGGCATGGATAGGTCTGCCCATCGACATGGACCGCACAGCCATCTCCGTCTTCAAGGATCCCAACTTCGACCTTATTCTTACGTCCATCATCGCCATCTTCCCCATCGCCTTCGCCACCATCATGGAGCACATCGGCGACATGTGTGCCATTCAGAGCACCGTGGGCAAGAACTTCATCAAGGATCCTGGTCTGCACCGCACGCTCTGCGGCGACGGACTTGCCACCTTCCTCGCCTCTCTCTTCGGTGCACCTGCCAACACCACGTACGGCGAAAACACGGGAGTGCTCAACCTCACCAAGGTGTTCGACCCTGCCGTTATCCGCCTCGCCGCCTGCTTCGCCATCCTGCTTAGCTTCTGCCCGAAGTTCGCTTGCCTCATCGGTCTGATGCCGGCTGCCACCATCGGCGGTGTGAGCCTTATCCTCTACGGTATGATTTCGGCTGTTGGTGTGCGCAACCTCGTTGAGACCTCCGTCGACTTCTCTTCATCGCGCAACGTCTTCGTGGCAGCTCTCATCATGGTGGTATCCATCGGTGTGCAGTACGGCACGGACGACGGCGTACAGATTGGCTCCGTCTCATTCTCAGGTTTGGCTCTCGCCGCCCTCGTAGGCATCTTCCTCAACGCCATCCTTCCTGACCAGCTCGGCATGAAAGTGAAGAGCTTTAACGGTAAGGAGAAGAAGCATAGGGCGGACGGCGTCCGCCGTCCGAATTAGGAGTTTTGAATTTTGAATTAGGAATTGTGCGCCAAGGCGCATTATGAATTGTTCAATTTTGAATTGATAGGATAACATTATGTGATACAGCATTTTACCCTGTCAATTCAAAATTTAGACAACTTAAACCTCACTCCCACGTTAAGATTAAAGTTCAGGGGCTTTTCCTTGTATATGGTCTGCAGCGCCGAACCGTCGTCGAAGTAATAGCTGAGGCCAGGCTCGGCGTAGATGCCGACATTGTCAATGAAGTCAAACTGTATGCCTACTCCGGCGTTTATTGACATCTGCAGAGGCTTGCTGCTGATGTCTTGCGTGTTGGTGTATTTCATCGTATTGTTCTCTACATACCCCTCGTCCGTAGTTCCAGACACGCATTTCTCCGCCAGTACTCCCGCCGTGCCGTACAGCCCCAACCATCTGAATGACGCCACCTTATAGCTTACGTTCACGGGGATGCCGACGTAATGCAGGCGTTGTTCTCCAATGTATTTGCTCTCCCTTGAAGCGTCCTTGATGTCCGACGCGAGGCGCGTATAGGTCAGTCCGCTGCTGATGCTCAGCCGGTCAGTCAGAGCGTAAGCCACGCTCAGCCCTATGCGTATGGGCAGATGATGCTCATACTCCGTCTTTGTTTCCACGTCGCGGTTGACGCTGCTCATGTCCAGCATAGGCGAGTCCTTCGTATCCGCACCCCCCGGGCATGACAGCACAAGGTAGTCGCCGTAAGCGGTAGTGGTGCCCGATGCGCCCAGACCGCCCATTGCGCCCGTGCTGACGCTCCATCGTGACGGCGCGTCAGTAGAACCACTCCGTTCCGTCACGTCATTATAAGCCAAGAGAGCGTCGTCCTGATTCTTGCGAAGCATGCGGTTGTCCTCACGCTTCTCCGGCTTCACCTCCGTCTGTCCGTTCTCCTTTTTGCTGTTCTCCTCCTTGCTGCTAATCTCCTTAACGTCTGTCTCCGTTGAGGCAGAAGCCAATGTCGGTTGCTCTGTAGAGGCATTAGCCAATTTAGGCTGATCCGACAATAAATCGTCCGCAGAATGCGTAGCTTGCTCAGCGCAGACGCCCGTAGGCTCATTGCCGAGAGGCTTCTTGTTGGAAGCAAGCATATTATGATGATTAGTTGTGTTTGTCGGTATGTTTATATTGTCCTGCACATCATTGCCGAGGAAGTTATAACCTATGACGAGCGCCACGCTTGCTGCTACAGCCACACCAGCCACGCGCCACATCCTGAACTTGGCTGTACGTTGAGGCTTGTCCGTCAGCATACCACCATCATTCAGCTTCGGCATTCTCCGGCTGATACCTTCCCAGAGTCCCTCGGGCGCGTCCTTCTCGTAGCTGCCCAAGCGGTCGTGTATGTCTTTTTGCCAATTTGTTTTCATTGTGTCTTAAACTGAATTGATGGTTCTATACTGTTTTATCTTTCTCGCCAACATCGCCTTCGCCTTAAACAGCTGCGACGCCGAAGTGTTCTCCTTGATGCCGAGCATAGCGGCTATCTCCTTATGGCTCTTGTCGTCTATGACGTAAAGATTGAACACCGTGCGATAGCCTTCCGGCAGTTCCCTCACAAAACCGAACAATACGTCCGTCGGAATGTCTCCCGTATCAAGGTCGGAGTCAGGCACGTCCAGCAGCCGTTCGTCCATTTCGACGAAACTCAGTCGGCTGTTTTCGCGCAGGAATTTCAGAGTTTCGTTAAGCGTAATCCTCGCCATCCATCCTCTCAACGACCCCTTGCCTCTATACTCGAATTGTCCTATGGAGGCATATATCTTAAGGAACGCCTCCTGCAGCACGTCCTTTATGTCCTCGTCGTTGATTAGATAACGCGAGCACAGGGCAGACAGATAGCGCACGTGCTGCCGATAGAGCGACTCCGCGGCTGACGTGTCGCCCTTCTGCACTTTCTGCAGCAGGCGCTCCTCGCTATTGGTCTTGTTAAGAGTTATTCCGAACATTCTGATATTGGGTTGACAACCATAAAATCCATAAAGGCTGTGAATCTTGCCTGGTGAGCAAGAGAAAAAAATAAATGGCACTATTGCCTGCTGCGAAGGCTGGATGCCTCCTCCACTATATATCCTTGTAAGATTCTCTTTCCTACGACATATTCCTTGCTAAGGACATCATTCTCCGGCTTGTAGAATGGTGTCTTTATGGACGCCAAGTGGAAGAGCGTGTGAGGCAGTATGTCTGAAGACATGGGCTTGCCGACAGCCTGACGGATGCGTTCCATGTGTTGTGGATGATTCTGGATGTATTTGTCAGAACACCATATCATCATAGGTATGTCATACTGGTATTTTATAGCTTCCTTCTTCTTGTTGCGCTCATGCGTTCTTCCCACAAAGAGGCGATAGTCATACACCTCTTCTCCGTGGTCAGACAGATATACTATTACGGATGGCGAGTCCTTGAACATATTGATAATCCTGCCGATGACATAGTCGTTATAGCATGTGGCATTGTCATAGTCGGCAATAATCTGTTTTTGCGAATCGCTCAAGTCGGCACGCCGTATGTCAGAAGCCTTGAACACCTTCAGGTCGTCAGACGACGGAAAGCGCTTCGCTGCATCCGAATGCTGCCCCATAAGATGAAAAATGTATAACGAATGCTTGCTTGTCGACCTGCGGTTCTCGTACGATCGGCTCTCCTTCATAAATGCCGAAAGCATATCGTCGTCATAATCGTATGTGTCGGTGTTGTGTTCATTATATGCTATGGGCATGATGTCTTCAGCGTAGAGGTACGACCCTAAGGCATAGTCGAAACACGAGACGTCAGCACCTGAAGGTCGCTGATTGTCCCACATCGACACGTTAAAGCCGGCTTTCTTGAAGATAACGGGGAAGTAAGGCCGCTCATGCCACGCTTCATTGTCCGAAATGCGGTTGGTGCTCAGCATGTTTTTCATTGAGAAGGTGGTCATGTTGTATGTGGCCACGACGTCCTTAAAGACAAACAGATTGCCGTTTTGCTGCTGAGAACATAGCACGGGTGTGGTGTTGAGGTAATAGCCGTAAAGCGGCGAATGATATTTGTTGTATGATTCGCCAATCACCAATATCACATTCAGGCTGTCTTGTTCAGTGCTTGAGGCGGGTTGGCGTGCGGCATCCACACAGGTGCGGATGGCAGTCGCGTTGTCGTACCCTGAAACATTAAGGTATTTCACGGAATAGAAAAGGTTGGTAACGGTGTTTTCAAGCGCATAGCTGCCGTGATGTGCCCGCCACTCCTCAATGTCGAACTGCGAGCTAAGCCACGCTAATCTTACCGACCAGAAGCCGAGGTACGCGCCAAGCGTCAGTAGCGGCAGCGCAAAAAGCGCACAGACCGTCCTCTGCCAATCTCTCTTAAAGCGCACGACTTTCGGTTTTCTTTCCATGCAGTAAGTGGTAACGCCAAGACCGACTGTCAGGACAAGGCATTTCAGGGTGGCACCAGTAAAGATTGATCTGCTCAAAAACTCTGACGACTCTGTAGGGTTGGTTTCTTTCACCAACAGAAGAATCCATGAGGACAGTATGGTGCCGAAATTAAACAGCAGGAACAGGTCGGTCGCCATCAGCAGGAAGGCGATGACATAGAGCAGGCATTTGATATTCTTCAAGCCGAAACGCCATACGATGGCAGAAAGGCACCAGCTGATAAAGGCCGAGCCAGAGAATATGATGAGAATGTTTCGCACATCATAGACCGACACTTCCGTCATGCTTTCCGGCAGCATACCTAAGATGTGTGAGAAGGATAATGCGAACGCAATAACGCTCCAGAATACCGGTTCGTTACTGATGGGGCCTATAATAACATTCGTAAGGTGGTTCAGATATTTCATTGTTATATGCAATACTATGGGTGATTGTCTTTCTTTTTAATATCCTGACCAACGTGCAGCCAGTCATAGATATTGCAAAAATACAAATAAAAAACGTCAGTTACGTATCTTATGGCGGAAATGTGGGGCGGAAGTTCTCATAACTCTCAACTCTCCATTTTCAACTCTCAACTAAGATTTTAATCTTCTTCAAACAAAAAAACGATTAAATCATTTGTAGGGGCGGCTAAATTTAGTTAAATTTGTAGATATGACCCATACTTACAATACCCTCATAGTCGTGGATGACAATGCTGCCATCCTTACGGCTATTAAGATTTGCCTTGCAGCCGAGTTTGAGCGCATAGTCACGCTGACATCGCCAGACACGCTTGTCGCCACTCTTGCCAAAGAGGAGGCGGTGGACGCGGTGTTGCTGGACATGAACTTCTCGCTTGGCGTCAATACAGGGCAGGACGGACTGTTCTGGCTGCGGACCATCAAGAAGCTCCATCCCAATACGCCCGTAATCCTGATTACGGCTTACGCCGATGTGCAACTGGCGGTGAAGGGACTGAAGTATGGGGCTGCCGATTTCGTCACGAAGCCGTGGGACAACGACCGCCTCATTGCCGCGCTGCACGAAGCCATCGACAAGAGCCGGGAGGTCATTCCGCTCGAACAGATGGAGCAGGAGCATGTGCAGAGAGCTGTGGATCAATGCCACGGCAATATGAGCCGGACTGCCGAAATGCTCGGAATAACAAGGCAGACGCTCTATAAGAAGCTGAAGAAATAAAAACCAGAGATAAATGACCCCATATTATATCATAGCAGCTCTCGCAGCCGTCATCGTCATCATGATTCTTTGGCAATGGCGCCATCAACGGCTGCTCTCGCTACGTGCCCAGCTGATGCGTGAGGCGCTGCACAACCATGACTTCTCCTTCCGCTTGCCCACGGACGGACTGCTCGCCGGTGAGCGCGACCTGCAGTCGGCGCTTAACGACACGGGCTTGGAGGTGAGCCGGCTGCTGGCGAGGAACGAGGTGGAGTCGTGGCAGAAGCTGACGCGCATTCTGACGCACGAGATTATGAACGCCACTACGCCCATCTCATGTATCAGCCAGGCTTACATGAGTAGCCCTGCCGTCAAGGGCACACCACTCGAAGAGGGCATCAGAGCCATACACGACACCTGCGCTTCGCTGAACGTCTTTGTGGACAGCTATCGCAAGATAACGCAACTCCAGAAGGCTGTCATTACCGACGTAAGCCTCAAGCCGTTCTTCGGCGGCATGAGCGCCATGTACGCCAATCTAAGGTTCAGCTGCGACATAGAGGACGGCGTCACTATTCGTGCAGACGAGAACATGCTGAGGCAGGTAATGGCAAATCTGACGAAAAACGCTGTGGAGGCAGGAGCGCACCGCATGGACATACGCCTCAGACAGCAGGATGGCCATACCGACATACTCGTCAGCAACGACGGCTGTCCGATGAAGCCGGAGGTGGCACGCGAGGTGTTCGTGCCGTTCTTCACGACAAAGAAGAGCGGGTCGGGCATAGGGCTGCCGCTGTCGCGCCAGATGATGATGGCGCAGGACGGCGACCTCTCGCTCGCCGAACGCCCCGTAACGTCATACAGCACCACATTCATACTCACACTACAAACTTATATCCGATAATATATATATGTCTCACGAAACAATGATGCGCCTCAGAGACTTCTCTTGCGGACTGTTCTTCATGCTGCAGGTGTCTGGCACCATCGTAATGTACATAAAAGGCAGAAAGCACAAGCTGCAGCGCTCAGCCTTCTACTTCATGTTTTATCTGCTCCTGATAAGCGTATTCGAGTTTTACGTCTTCTTCATTGACAATATCCTCGGCAGCCAGGAGCGACCCGTCACCGACATGCTGCAGACCACAGCCGTGCCGTTGGCGCTGTTTCTGCTTTATCGCCTCACCCATCCTTACAACATGCGCTTCGTGGCAGCAGCCTGCAATGTGGCGCCATACGTCCTTGCCATCTCCTCATACATCGTACAGCCTGACCGAAACGTGTATGAAGCCATTCTGTGGGTGGCGCTTGCACACTCCATATTCATCATCCTCTACGGAGCCTATGCCGTGAAGCGATTCAACAGCATCATCATCCAGTCGTTCTCTTCTGACGATCGGCTCTCGCTCCGCTGGATGTGGTACATTCTGGCGCTCTTTCTGGCGCTTGCTGCGACGTGGTTCGTAGCCACAAAGACTCAGTCGCCACTCGGTGCTGCAGCGTATAACACCATTTGTTCCAGCATCTTTGCATCGCTCTGCTACTTCATCTACCGTCAGGAGGACATGCTCGAAATACTCAACTCGTCGGATAAGGAGGAGGTAAAGGATAAGGCTACAGACACGCCACCGATGACATCTAAGGCGGTGGACAATGCAGGTCCGGACTACCACTTTGCGCAGCATCTGGAGAAGGTGTTCGTGGAGGACGAGATATTCCTCAATCCCACACTCAACATCAACGACCTCGCACAGGCGCTCCACACCAACCGCACATACATATCCAACTATCTGAACCAACAGCTCGACACCTCATTCTACGAGTATGTGAACGGATGGCGAGTGGACAAGGCGAAGCAGCTTCTCACCAATACTGAACTGACGCTCGAAGAGATAACGATGCAGTCCGGATTTAACTCGCTGAGCAGCTTCCGCCGCTACTTTGTCTCGGCTACGGGACTGACACCTTCTGCCTACAGACGCCGTAATAAATAACACATATACATATATCACACATGAACGTAAAGATAGACCCTTCATGGAAGGAGCACATCGGAGCGGAGTTCGGCAAGCCTTACTTCGAGCAACTCACCTCCTTCGTGCGCCACGAATACGCCACACAGACCTGCTATCCTCCGGGAAGCCTCATATTCAATGCCTACAACCTTTGTCCGTTCGATAAGGTGAAGGTGGTGATAATAGGGCAGGACCCTTATCATGAGCCGGGACAGGCTCACGGACTGAGCTTCTCCGTGGCAGACGGAGTGGCGCTGCCGCCGTCGCTGCAGAACATCTTCAAGGAGATACAGGCTGACCTCGGCAAGCCCATTCCCGCCTCAGGCGACCTTACGCGATGGGCTAAGCAGGGCGTGCTGCTGCTCAACGCCACGCTGACCGTGCGTGCGCATCAGGCGGCAAGCCATCAGCGACACGGCTGGGAGGCTTTCACCGATGCCACCATACACGCCCTTTCCGAAGGACGTGAGCATCTGGTGTTCATACTCTGGGGAGGCTACGCACGCTCCAAGGCGTCGCTCATCGATGCTAAGAAGCACCTCATCCTACAGTCGGTTCATCCCTCTCCGCTCTCCGCCAACCGCGGAGGATGGTTCGGCAATCACCACTTCTCGCAATGCAACGCATACCTGCAGCAATGGGGAGAAGCACCGATAGAATGGTAGTAAGAAGAAGTAAAAAAAACAAGAATGACATTATGATATTAGAAATCTCCAATATACTGGTTTCCTCGGACATAATAACCGAGAATTTCTGCTGCGACCTCGACAAATGTAAGGGCATCTGCTGCGTGGAAGGTGACGCAGGAGCGCCCGTCACACTGGACGAGATAGGCGGCATAGAGGCGGTGCTCGACACCGTTTGGGACGATATGTCGGCTTCGGCGCAAGCCGTGGTGGACAAGCAGGGCGTGGCTTACACCGACCGCGACGGCGACCTCGTGACGAGCATCGTGGGCGGCAAGGACTGCGTGTTCACCTGCTATGAGAACGGATGCTGCCTCTGCGCTCTGGAAAGAGCTTACCGCGCAGGCAAGACGGGCTTCTGCAAGCCCATCTCATGCGCACTCTATCCAATCCGTGAGAAGAAGTTTCGTGACGGCACCGTTGCCATTAACTACAATCAATGGGACGTCTGTCGTGACGCCGTGCGTAAGGGCAACGAGCTGAAACTGCCGGTATATAAATTCCTGGAAGGACCGCTCGTGAGACGATTCGGCCAGGAATGGTATGACGAACTATGCGCCGTCGCCGAGGCGTTCCTTGCCTCTGGGGCGAGGTGATGCGCCGTTGCGATAGTCGGACGGCGACACGCCCATGTGTTCCTTGAAGTACTTGCCAAGGAACGACTGATTGGAGAAGTTGAGCGACTGCGCTATCTCCTTTATGCTTCTCTGCGATGAACGGAGAAGCATGCACAGCTCCATGATGACGTACGAGTCGATCCATTCGTTAGGCGTGCGCTTCGACACCGCCTTGACGGTCTCTGAAAGGTATTTCGGCGAGATACAGAGCTGCTCCGAATACCATCCCACACGACGTTCCTCGCGGAAGTGGCTCTCCACAAGCGTGAGGAATGTCGTGAATATCTCCTCTGCACGCGTGTTGTGTGTGGGCGAATGGGTCTGCACCTTATATATTTCGTCACACATCTCGTACACCAGTGTCAGGAACATCGACTGCACCATCTCACGAAGGAAATGATTGTCCGCAGCGTCTATCTTGTGCTTCATGCGGAAGAAAATGTCGGTTATCTCCTTCGCCTTGTCGTCAGGAAGATGGAAGACGGGATGGTTGCGGGCAAAGAGGAAGAGCGCAGACAGTTCGTGTACGCTCTTTATGGTGTCCTTGAAGAAGTCGTAATCGATGAGTATGCCGATGGCTTGGCAGTCGGGCGAGAGGGTATAGTCATACGTAACGCGACCCTTGCTGACGATGATGATGTCGCCGGGACCTACGGTATGCGCCACCGAATCGACGAAATAGCTGGCATGGCCCTTCACGCACATGGCGAGGAAGAGGCTCTGCATGCGGCGCGGGTCTTTGCCGGCAAGCACACTTGTGACGTCGTCAAAGAGAAGAATGTCGTCGCCGACGTGGCTGCCTTCATACAGGCGCACAGCGTTGGCGACGTTTATGTCGCGATATTTTATATCATTATTCATAGGTTTGCGGTTTTAGTGAGTGATTGTCAGTTGAGTCGGATGCGCAACTGATAGAGCGAAGCGCCGAATATCATCAGCGAGAAGAGCATGCAAAGACCTATGCGGAGGGTGTCATGCTGGAAATATTCTGTAAGCGTCATGTCGGCGAATTGTGGCGCTATGCGGTAAAGGATAACCGCAATGGAATTGTTTACCCAATGAAATACCACGCCAGGCACGATGCTGCCTGTGCGGTAATACATCCATCCGATGAGCAGTCCGAGGAAGAAAGCGCCGAAGCCCTGCGCCAGATTGCCGTGAATGACGGCGAAGAGCAAGGCTGTTATGCCTATAGCCAGCCAGCGGCGCTGCTTGCCGAAGGCTGAAAGAAGGGTGCGCAGGATGGCTCCGCGAAACACCATTTCCTCCGCCAAGGGGGCGAGGATGCCTATGGCAAGGAAGCCAAGGTCATGGCCCATCATGCTCTTGAACAGCTCGTTGTAGTTTTCGGGCAGGTCAATATGGAGCAGCTCTGTGGCTAAGGACGTGGGGGCAATGCAGCCTATGGCTATGCAGACCACCCAGAACAGCGTGAACCACTGGCGGCGCTGGACGTATTCGCGTGAGAACGGCGACCACTTGCGCCATGCGAACAGTGCTATGGTGACGGCGCTGGCAATGAGCGATATATATACAAGGGCTGTTCCGCCTATCTTGGCTGTCTGACATGCAAATCCTACGATGCCGCCGATGACAGCCTGAATGAGGACGAACACCACAAGATACAGGGCTGACGATAATAGTTTCTGCTTCATATTATTCTGATTTTTTATTTCCATATTCTTCTTTTAATAGAGTTATCCGTATACGTTCTTACATGTTGATGATGGCTTCACGGTCTTTTTCGAGTTGTCTGCGGAGGTCGTCCACGCTGTCGAAGCGTCTTTCTTCGCGCATCCAACGGTCGGTCTCCACGCGTATTGTCTTGCCGTAGATGTCGGCATCGAAGTCGAGGATGTGCGCCTCAAGGCTTACGTGGTCGCGGCAGAAGGTGGGATTGTTGCCCACGTTGAGCAGCGCCTTGTGCCACTTGCCGCCTTCGATGCTGACGCGGGCAGCGTAAAGACCCATGCGTGGGACGAGCTGGCACGGCTCGGCTGGTTGGATGTTGGCAGTGGGGAAGCCTATCTTCCTGCCCTCCTGGAAGCCCTCCACCACGCGTCCTTCGATGGCGAAGGTATGGCCAAGGCAGAGATTGGCGTTGGCTACGTCGCCCTTTTCGGCAATAAGGCGTCTCACAAGCGACGACGAGACGCGCATGCCGCTGACGTCCAACGGCGGTGCCTGCACCACCTCCATGCCCATCTCGCGTCCGAACCGGACGTATTCCTCGAAGCCTTCCGAACGGTTATGCCCGAAACGGTTGTCATATCCCGTCATGAGCAGGCTCACACCGAGACGGTCGTGCAGCACGTTCTGCATGAAAAGGCGTGCCGGAAGGGCAGCCATAGCAGCGTCGAAGTGGAGCGTCTCCACACGGTCAGCGTCCGTAGCGGCAAGCAGACGGAGCTTCTCGTCGAGGGATGTGATGAGGCGCGGCACGTAGTCGGTCTGGACCACTTGCCGAGGATGGCGGTCAAAGGTGATGACCATCGACTTCCTTCCGCTTGCATGCGCCATCTCAGTAAGCTTGCTGATAAGGAACTGATGGCCGCGATGTACGCCGTCGAAGAAGCCGATGGTGGCACAATAGCCATGATCGTCAGATGTAGGGGGTATGTTTGTGGAGATAGTGTTGTTCATACTTGTATGCAAAAGTAATGCTTTTCGTATGAACCGCAAAGGAATAAAGACTTTTTAAGGACTGGCGGAGCTTACCAATGGCGGAACAGCTCGATGCCTACGCGTATCGTAGCCTCCTTGAAATCCCACTTATGCTGAGACACGAACGCGCCCACCGAGATGGCACGGGTGCGGAATCCGTAGCCCCACTCGATGTAAGGATTGAGGTTGCGCACGGCAAGGGCGTTGAAGTAGATGCGCTCCTTCTCAATGAGTCGGCCGCAGAGAGGCAGGCGTGAGAGCAACATCAACGGCGATTCGTAGGCTATGTTGGCACGCACGTAATACTCCGAAGCGTTATACCAGTTGGAGTTGAGAAGCTCGAAGGAGCACGCCCAGTCGTCATTCCATCCTCCCGGCACGTTGTTTTCGCGGAAGTTGGTATAGTCAAGGAAGTAGCTGTCGGGTCCCTTGTGGGTGTAGAATCCGGCTCCGGCACGCATCTGCAGGGAGCTGAGAGCGGACAGACGATGAATGTATTGTCCGTCAATCTCCATACGCTCGTAGGCGGTGTTCGATCCCATCAGACCGCGAAAGCTCCGCTCATAGTCGAGAGTGAAGACCGGACCGTTATATCCCGTTGGACGATAGGTCAGTTCCAGAAGCGGCGCCACGGACGTATAGTGTGATGGCTTGTCCGCCTGAGAGAAGCCGTCCGTGAAGATGGCGCGGCGCTTTCGGGTGATTATGCCTGTCTCAAGTCCCCATTGTGGAGTGGGGTCGTAGTGTGCGAAGACCTTCAGATAATGGCTTCGGAAGTAAGTAAGGTTGAGAGCGTCCCAGTCGATGGAGTCGGCACGCTCCTTCTTTATGGCGTCCACCACCTCCGAACTGGTCATGCGCCGTCCGCTGTCCCATTCGGTTCGGATGTAAGCGTCGTGCTTGCGGTCGAGATAGAAGGTGAAGGGAAGGTTGAAGAAGAACTGCTTCTCCTTGAACGCATAGCCCGCCTTGAAGCGCAACTGCAGCGCCTGATGGTCGTTAAAGTAGTAAGATCCGCGTATGTCGAACTTGTATGTGAAGCCTCGGCGCGAGCTGTAGCTGAAGTAGAGCGGATTGAGGATAGGCGCCACACGCACCGATCCCTGTCCTTTCGATCCGAAATCCTGCTTCATCTTGTCCACCAGACCGCGTCCCACAGCCCCCCAGAAGCGGTGTGAGAAAGTCTTCTTCTGTTCCTTGCCGTCGCTGCGCAGCGTGTCGTTGCCCTTGTTTCGGGCAGCATAATACTTGTGATAGAGATATTCCTCATGGCTGGTGAGAGGAATGGGGCGTACGCGATTGATGAGCGCCGTGTCGCGACGGTTGACGATGGTGTCGCCGATAACCTTTGGAAGTCCGATGGCAAGCGTGTATTCAGACGTGATGTCGTTGCCGAGAAAGAGGAAGCGTGAGTTGAGGCTGCACTCCGAAGGCAGCACAGACCACGCGCCCTTCGTGCCCATTGTAACGGCGATGTGGAACCTTATCATGTCGTATTCGCCGTCAAAGGCACCCTCAAGGATGCGTCCCGTATGAACGTCTACACGCGCCCAGCCCCTCACCATCTGCGTATTGTTGGTACGCGGACGGAAGCTGACAAGCGCCTCGTTCACGGAGAACGGCGTCACCTGATAGCGATAGAAGCGGCGGTTGCGGAAGTGGAACGGCGAAAGCACCCTGCCTTCGATGAGCATCTCCTCGTAAGGACGAGGCGTAAGATACTTGAAGAGCGTGGGCATGGTGTTCATCTGGTGCGGAACAGTGGAGCGGTCGAGCAGGCGTTTCGCCTTAATCTCGCCGTTCTTGCCGATGGTGATGCGGTCGTAAGTCTCGCCTATATACTCACGGTCGCCCCCGTTTGCAACGGCAAACATTGTAGGGATGGCGAGCAGAATGGCGTTACGGCGGTTGATGCGGATGTCATACTTGAGGTAAGCACGTGTGTCGACGGAGCGCAGACGTGATGTATCCACAGTGGCAGCATAGCGGAACACACGCGACATGACACGAAATCTGTAACTCCTGCCCGACGCCATGGCGAAAGAGACGGTAAGCAGGAGGAGGAAAGTCAGGACGGTTCGCTTCAAATTCCCCGCCGACACGGTTATCCTCGAAAGATTTGTCATATATAAGGTGTGCGTAATGTTAAGTGTTGACACTATGGTAAGTAAACCGATGGACGACGTGTGCAAAAGTAATGAAAACATTTGTAAATGCAAATTTTAGTGGAATTTATTTGGCGCTTCCCCTAAAAAGTAGTATCTTTGCATCCGCAAACTTATTCCACACAAGGTATAAGTCGGACTTGTAGCTCAGTTGGTTAGAGCAACAGACTCATAATCTGGAGGTCCCTGGTTCAAGCCCAGGCTGGTCCACTTTAATAATCAAGCACTTACAGATTTTCTGTAGGTGCTTTTTCTTTTTCTCGGAAAACAATGGGAAAACACATTGCTTTTGAAAACTCCATGATTTTTCAATAAGCTTGACATCATACCATTCCAAGTAAAGCATGTAAATAAGGTTTCTCCGAGTATCAAAACAACTTGGGAAAACAACAATTATATAGAGAAACAAAAGCCACAAGATTCTTTTTAGGGTTTTGAGGCTTATGTGCTTTATGGCATTACCCTCCTTGATGTTCTCCTGTCTTTTTCTCCATAAAACCATACACTTTCGTTAACGACTGCTAAAAAACCATACATAAAAAACTATCTCAGTTTTTGGCGAATAGCACCTGTAATGTTCCTTTACACCAAACGAACTACCTTTGCCCACGGATTTCCAATCACGGAATTTCAAAGATGGTTCATGAGCCAACAACAGATGTTTAATCGGAATGTCAGGAAGTACAACTGTCGGACCACAAAGCAAGAATTGTATGACAAGACTCGTTACAATAGAACAATTGTTAGAGAAGCCTGTCTGCA
>OIZF01000112.1_pt1 | contig 54813 bp, 57 predicted proteins | sample 1588471 | NCBI WGS metagenome assembly OIZF01 (sample SAMN03283279) | human gut metagenome | biome: human-associated habitat; material: feces | host: Homo sapiens | place: Peru | collected 2012
ACATTTGTTTCATCGAAACGATATTCAGTTTTCAATGACCTACGTCGTTGCCTCACCAGACAACTTATATATCATAACAACCTTTCAAGCGAATGTCAACAACTTCTTTCAAAGAAGTTTGAATATCAATTAGCTATTCAAGTTAAATATGTTTTGCTGTTTCCCTGAAACAACTTAATCTATATTACATATGTTTATGCGATTCGTCAACACTTTCTTCAAACTTTGTTCATACAAAATAAAAATCGCAGCCAGAAACCCATTCTGGTTGCGATTTTACTTGCTCTTATATGTGCAATTCATCAAAGAATACTGTGGCATCCCCAATAATTTGTTGCACCCGATCTGGGGCTGGAATCCGCTCTAAGTTAATCGCCAATACCGGCACCCCTGCTTTAGCGTACTGTAATAGACCCGCGAATGGATACACCACAAAGCTTGTCCCAACAATAACGATCAAATCTGCCTGGTTCACCCACATGGCTGCTTCTTCCACATTAAATGGAATTTCACCATATAACGTAATCCCAGGTCGCAACAATGCACCGTCTGATCGGCGCATATTCGTCATGTACTCAGCCAATGTTGCTTTCTTGCCATCAGTTACAGCATAAATATCATAAAGCGATCCATGAAATTCAATTGTCGCTTCACTCCCTGCCTTCTTATGAAGACCATCAACATTTTGCGTAATAATCTTGGCACGACCTTGCTTGGTTAGTGCCGCCATTTTGTCATGAATCACATTCGGCTCAGCATCTGGAAAATACATATTGTCCATCATGAACTGATACATCTTTTCAGGTTCATTAGCCAATGCATCAGTGCTTAATAAATATTCTGGACGTTCAACTACGCCACTATCATCATAGATGCCACCTTTCGAGCGGTAATCGGGGATACCTGACGCAGTTGAAACACCAGCACCCGTTAGAAAGACAATCTGCTTTGCATTATCAAATAAGTTTTGAATTTCTGGATTAACACTCATGCTATGACACTCCTATCTATTTAGTAACTACTGACGCACAACAAAAGGTTGTCCGATTTGTTCTAGCACCTCACGAACAGGCGTTTGATACAACGCCTTAAAGAACTCAGGTTGGTTCTCATCTGGTGCAGAAATAACAAAACTGTTTTGTCCTTCTGACTTGCTCAAACCAACGTAAGCTGACTTTTCTGTGTTACGGTCTGTCATCTCTGTGTGCTTAATATCGAATACTTGAGCCAAAGGCAAACGCAATTGGCGTTCTGATAGTACTGGCGTCAACGTTGCGAACTCAAGCGCTTGCAATTCAGGCAAGTTCCAAGCAATCATTTGCGCATCAAAGCCCTTGAAGGCAGCAATTACCGCGCGGTGAACCGTGAATGGGTCCTTGATATCATCAACCTTCATCGTAGCAAAAATGTTACCTGCAGCTTCCCATGATTCTGGGAAGGCATCTGCAAAGCTATCCGTATAAATGGCTGTATCAATATCAGATGGCACGGCACTCATGAAGACGCGTGCATCCAACAACGTCAACAAACGTAGCGCTGCTTCTGAACGATCATTCTTTGCTTCAGGCGTCAACGTTGACATGACCCCGTTCGCAAACGCCTTTACAACCGCCGCCGTCACCAAACCGTGCTTAGCTTGTTCCTTATAAGTAATCGCACGCAAAGCTGGTTGGTAAAGGTACGTCGACATAACCATCAATTGATCCGTCATATTAATATCTTCTGACTTTAATTGGAAATACACTTGTGGGTAACCGCTCAACGTCAACATCATGTTCAACAATTCTTGCGTTGCTGAGAAATCAGGTGCGGTTGCATCAGTTACCTCAACCATCAAACGCGTTCCCAACATATCCGTTGAAACTTGGTCATGTGTCAACTTACCTGTTGCTTCACCTGAACCGCGAAGGACAACTGAACCTGGGTAAACTTGATTAACTTGGTTTAGGAGCTTAACTGTATCTTCTGAAAATTGCATAATAATCTCTTTCTTATTCCTTATTTACTATGACGTAATGTCGCCAACGTTTCACGGGCAACCGTTTCATTGAATTGTCCAATTTGTTGCAAACGCGCTGTTAGCGCCGGTACTTCTTCTGTCGTCGCACCAACCTGCAAAGCTAACGACTTCGCCTGCAAGGCCATGTGACCTGCTTGGATACCTGTTGTGACTAGCGCGCGTAAAGCTGACAGGTTTTGCGCCAACCCAACGGCTGCAACGATACTTGTTAGTTCATTAACCGTCGGATTATCCATCAAAGCATGGTTCAGCTTAACTGCTGGTACAATACCAATCGATCCACCAACAACTCCAAGCATCAATGGTAATGTTGTCTCACCCAACAACATATCGTCTTGGACTGTCCAACTTGTTAAACCATGATATTGGCCATTGTTAGCAGCATAGGCATGCAACGCTGCATTGACTGCTCTCGTATCGTTGCCACTTGCCAATACAGTCGCTTCAATACCGTTAAGCAACCCTTTGTTCGACGTGACTGCTCGGTAAGGTGACAATTGTTCAATATGACTCGCAGCTGCAATTTTGCGAGCGACTTCCGCACCAGGCATCCCCTGCTTTGTTGCCAACGCGTCTACCGGTATTGCAACACGTGCCTTAACGAGTGCTTCAGTTGCATAGTTGGAAAGAATCGCCATCAACACTTGATACCCCGCAATGGTTAATTTCTCAGCCACCGCTTCAGACATAGTATTAACAACGTTTGCCCCCATCGCTGCCTTAGGATCAACCAACACATTTACAATGGCTGTTTGTTCATCCAACACTTCTACCGTTAGCGCCTTGGCACCACCACCACGCTTAGCCATTGATGGGTGGGCATCATTAGCAGCTTGCAACAAAGCTTGGTTATTACTTGAAACGTATTCTTGTAGCGCATCCACGTTTGCTACATCAGTCAAAATAACCTGGCCACGTAGCAGGCGGCTTTGAATCGTCGTTTTAACCCCTTCGCCAGCGCGCATCATGCGAGCACCGTTACTTGCAGCCGCAATGACGCTAGGTTCTTCGGTACTCATTGGTACCGTTACCAATCGACCATCAACTGGCAAATCTGGTAACAAACCCGTTGGCACTCCAAAGTTGTAAAGATAATTTTCAACCTGTTGTTCACCAACTGCATCGTATTGCGCTTCAATCAAAGCCACTTGCTCAGCAGTCAGTTGCTTATTTTCAATCGTTTTATCTAGTCGCTCTCGCCAAGACAACTTATAAAAACCGTGCCAATCTGCCATTATCTAAAGTTTCCTTTTCTAATATCTCTTATAGTTTAACAGTTATTTTCAACGTTTAAAGCAAAAAACGGTTTTGGCAATCGTTACCAAAACCGTCTCCATTATTCTTCAATCGTTTGTACGCGGTACTTCACCACGTTTTGATCATCTACCGTCGCAAACAAGCGTTGTGTTTGTTCCGCATCAAAGAATCCCAGATCAACCGCCGGAATGCCATCAATTTCAGCAGTTCCTTGCACAGCTCGACTCATAACATCATGCAAAACCTTCCATGATTGCTCAAGCTCTTCCTTCTTCTTTACGGCAGCCTTCAATGTATAACCTTCATCTAAGAAATTCTTGATTGTGGCCACTGCGACATACGTTTTGTAGTTATAAACACGCGCATCTTGTTCTCCATCACGACTAAGCGACGAGATAATGCCCTTGCTCTCCCAATAGCGAAGTTGACGAGTCGAAACACCAGTCATCGTTGCTAACTCACCAATACGAAATTGGAACACTTCAGACTTCAAAAAGTTCTTATGAAATTGTTGCTTTGATACAAACGTCATCGTCTCGCCCTCCTCTCATTTTGCCGTTTATTATTGTCAGGTTATTTAACATAAATGTCAAGGCGCGCAAACCGCTTTACTCTCAAAAAAAGACACCCATTAATTAACTGGATGTCTGAGATGCTTTAGCTATTCAATTATGGGTTTGGTGTGTCATCCCCACCATCGGTCGAATCGCCACCGTCCGGGTTAACCTGCTTGATACGAGACGTATCTGACCTAGGTTCATCCTTTTCTGGCGCATCAGTTGTATAAAGTGACTGCGTCGTCTTATTATCGTTTTCTGTCCAAAGACTAGTTGAGCCAACACCCTTTTGGTTTTCTAGGTTCTCAAGCTTCCCCAAACCATTTGCATAGTTGTACTTAGAAGCATCTACCTTAGAGAATCCCTTTGGTGTGTAGAAACGTAGCAAGTCTTTCTGATTAATATCGTCAGAAATTGATAACTGCTTATTAACCTTCTTGCGCGCCGCTGCTACTTCCTTTTGAACTTGCTTTGATGGATCGCTAATGACCTGTCCTGTCGTGTTGTCATAGATTGTCTCGCCGATTACCGTGTACTTTGGCGTAATAAAGTCCTTATCACGGAAAGCAACGACCTGATCGCGCTTTGTACTCAACAAATCTTGGCCAAGTTGAACATCATTCTTAGTATCAACACCCAACAAGTGTAGCAACGTTGGCATCACATCGATTTCACCACCATACGTGTGGTTAATACCGCCACCTGTGTATCCAGGAATATTTACCATGAATGGTACACGTTGCATTTGTGCATTATCAAAATCAGTCCAATCATCCGCACTCTTTCCTAATACAGAGGCCAATGACTTGTTTTCAGAATTTGAGATACCGTAGTGATCACCGTACAAGACAATAATTGACTTGTCGTATAGCCCTGACTTCTTCAAGTAGTCATAGAATTCACCAATTGATTGGTCAAGGTAGTGATTCGTTTCAAAGTAACCATTCACCACGTCAGAATCGGTTGTCGTTGTCACGAAGTTCGGATCCTTATCTTGTTCATCAAGACTGTATGGGAAGTGATTCGTAACGGTAATGTACTTGGCATAGAACGGTTGTTGCATGTGCTCCAGGTATGGAATTGAATCATAGAACAACAACTTATCCTTCAAGCCATAGCCCATCGCCTTATCACCAGACGTGTCATAGTAACTAGCATCAAAGAAGTATTGGTAACCCATGTTCTTATAAACATTACTGCGGTTCCAGAAACTAGCATTGTTACCGTGGAAGACAGCCGATGAGTAACCCTGCGTTTGACGCAGGATAGCTGGCATTGCTTGGAATGTTTGATCATTACCTTGTGTGGCAAACAATGATCCTTGTGGCAAACCAAATGTTGATGTCTCCAGCATGTTTTCCGCATCAGACGTCTTTCCTTGACCAACTTGATTAAAGAAATTATCAAACGCAATGGTTGAGTTTGAATTGTAAATCGCATTCAAGTTTGGCGTGACTTCCTGCCCATTGATTTTTAGGTTCAATGAGAATTGTTGGAACGACTCCAAGTGAATGACAAACACATTCTTACCCTTTGCGATACCGGCATACTGTGGATTTGAATCCGCAAAGTGTCCCTTTACATAACTCAGCACATTATCAATATCAGATTTCTTAGCTGACTTACGCATTTCAGAAACACCATGCGTCTTAATCGCATCAAATGCGGTGTAAGCATCAATACCAAGATACTTAACCATCATGTTGCTATCAAATTGACGTGTAATCAATTGTGGACGATCAGCTTCACCCAGCGTCAACGTCACCATGAATGCGAAAATCGAAAACGTCGTCATCGCAAAACTCATAAACTTCGTCGTGCCCTCTTTTTGAATGCGCATCTTTTTAAAGATGAACAACCCAATAATAATCGGCACATCAATCCAGAAGAAAATGTCATGGATATTAGTTAGCGCAAAGCCCGAAGCTCCCAATCCTTGGTTAACCTTGTTGTAACCCAGCATCGTCGCAACTGACATAAAGTCCGTGAACTCACGATAGTAAATCACATTCAACTGAATCATCAGCACGTTGACTACATATAAAATCGTCGCAACTGGATAAAATAACTTTGCTGATCGGAAGTAAAACGCTAACCCAATCAACAATGTTGATACAGTTAACGGATTTAGTAGCATCGTCACATACTGAACCGGCGACGCTCCCGAATACAAGTGGAAATCCATGATATTGGCTAACTGTGTTTTAGCCCAAACCAATGCCACCAGCAGCAAAACAAACCCCAAGCGGGTATTTACCCAGCTGAAACGGCCATAATGCCTCATATACTTCACTCTTTTCTTTTTATCGTTAGATTTTAAGTTTCAATCAGCCAAATTTAGACTGCATCTGCCCTATTATAGCGTAATTTTTAAGTTCATACCTTATAGTCTTCTGTTTAACGTAATTTGCGCTAAAATAGTTTGAGTATTGTTGCACGAATTTACCCAGAGGTGATCAGTCCATGTCAAATGAACTCATTGTAAGTAAAGAATACGGTGCTGGTGCACTTAGCCGTGAAGCGCTTGCTATCCGTCAAACCGTTTTCGTCGGCGAGCAAGGTGTACCGCTCGAACTAGAGATTGACGACTTAGATGATTCTACAACCCACTACGTTGGCTTTACCGAAAGCCACGCAGTAACCACAGCGCGTGTCTTAGTGAACCAAGATGGTTCTAATTGGCACATTCAACGTGTCGCGACCCTATCTGATGCCCGCGGTCACGGTTACGCTGCAAAAATTATGCAAGAAATTATTGCGGATGCCAAAGAAGCTGGTGTACACACCCTTGATTTGGGTGCCCAAGTTTCAGCACTTGGTTTCTACGAAAAGCTTGGCTTCGAAGCTGAAGGTGACGTTTTCCTAGATGCCGGCATTGAACACCGCAACATGGTTCTAAAACTTTCATAAAGCAGACAAAAGCACCGCAACGAAATTAATCGTTGCGGTGCTTTTTCATATTTATTATTTACCTTCATTGATGTGTTGACGGTATGACAACACAGGAATTGAAAATTCGCTATATGAGCGGCGGGCAATGAATGAATAGATTGGCCAGAAGCGTTCATCAACCAAGAATTTTGCTGATTCAGTTGCTTGATTCCACAATGCCTCAGCAGCTTCATCATCATCAGCCAACGACAATTCAACAACTTGCGCCATCTTCTTAACGAAGCCAAAGTATGTGCTCAAAGCTGGCAAACGGTACTCACGCAAGAACATCAATGTATTGCGAACCGTTTCATCATCCTTGTTTTCCAATGCCATAATCAACAATTGGAAGTGCAACAAAGCCACGTTACGCACTTCAGCTGAAGAGAAGTTGTCCAACTCCATCAACCCATATCCTTCAAGACTAGCCATACGGCGTGCTTGATCAGACATTTGCTTTACGACAAGCTTAGCTGCGTTGTATGGTTCGTGGCGAATAATGTTTGCAAACATCAACATGTCATTTGCTGTATAGAACTCACGTGATGAGAGCAACTTAACGATTGTTGGGCGAACCATTTCAATCAAACGGTACTTCTCAACTTCATCAACCACTTGAGAGTTAATTGCACGTACCAAGTTAACTAGCAAACGGACATCGCGCGTCTCATCATACATTGAAAGTGTACGATAAACCGTGTCTTCCGTTGGCGTCATCGTAACTGAGTGCGCGTCCAAACCAAGTTCCTTAATTGCTGGATCCAACAATTCAGGATTATTCATATAGATGTGGAGCATCAATTCATCAAATGACACACCAATCGTCATCAACAAATTCACCAACGTTGTTGCACTGACTTTTCCATTGCCTTGCAAGTAGTCGTACAAACGTGAGCGTGAAATATCAACCGTCTTCAAAACAACCGGAACTGAAATGTTTCGTTCCTTGATGAAATAAATCATCGCGTCACGAATTGCATCCACCGGCACTCGATTCTTCCCCATATAAACCTCTTACTTATCGTTAACTTTTCTCATATAACCACCCATAAGTATACTCCTCTACATAATGTAAGTGTGATATTATGCAAACTTCTTTGTCCCACAGATGATACATTAGAATTATAACTACACGTCAACGTCATACAATTTCATTATTATTAATTACTATTTTAGTATATTAATCAGCCAAATAACAGTCGATATCTATAAATCAAAAATAACAATTCCTAAATATTAGACAGATGCATATATACAAAAAGAGACATCACACAGTACGTTGTATGATGTCTCTTTATTTTTACTCTTGTGAATCTGAATTGTCTTCAGCACGTGCGAGTAGCTCAGCTACTTCAGCTGGTTGTTCACCAGCTGCTGGTGCATCCGGCAAATCAGTGCCAGCTTGGTCAACAACTGGTGTCGTTGCTACACCGTCTTGCGTTGCATCTTCTGACTCATCTTCGTGTTCAACCTTAGCGAAGGTTGCCACCACAGCGTCATCATCCAAACGGATTACGCGCACACCTTGAGTTGCACGACCAGTTTCAGAAACTGAATCAACCGTGAATCGAATCATAACACCCTTGTTAGTCGTCAACATGATATCTTCTGATCCGTCAACAACCGCCAAACCTGCCAAAGGTCCGTTCTTTTCAGTGATTTGGGCTGTCTTGATACCCTTACCACCACGACCCTTGATTGGGTATTCTGAGACTGGCGTTTGCTTTCCGTATCCCTTTTCAGTGATAACCAAAACGTGACCTTCGTCCTTCAAGACTTCAGCGCCGATAACAAAGTCGTCGTCACGCAATGTAATACCACGGACACCGGCTGCTGAACGTCCCATTGAACGAACGGCTTCCGCATTGAATGAAACGGCATAACCACCATGCGTACCAATCAACAAGTTCTCAGTACCATCAGTAATCATAACGTTGATCAATTCATCATCATCATTCAACGTAATCGCCTTCAAACCGTGGGCACGAATGTTTCCAAAGTCAGATACCGGCGTCTTCTTAACACGTCCAAGGCGCGTCGTGAAGAACAAGTAATCCTTGCTTTCGGCAGCATCCCCACGCACGTTGATGACTGTTTGAACACTCTCACCAGCTTCGATTCCAAGCAAGTTAACAACTGGAATACCCTTAGCTGAACGGCCGTATTCAGGGATTTCATATCCCTTCATCTTGTAGACCTTACCAGCGTTCGTGAAGAACAACAACGTATCGTGTGTTGATGTACCAATCAATTGATCAATGAAGTCATCATCGTTAACACCCATTCCTTGGACACCACGACCACCACGGTTTTGGGCACGGAATTCAGTTTGTGCCATACGCTTGATGTAACCACCACTCGTCAATGACACAATAATGTCTTCTTCTTCAATCAAATCTTCATCTTCAATGCTTGTCACGTCACCGATTTGCAATTCCGTACGACGCTCATCACCGTACTTTTCTTGAATTTCAAGCAACTCAGTGTAAATGATTTCGTCGATTCGCTCAGGCTTAGCCAAGATATCCTTGTAGTCAGCAATCGCTGTCATCAAGCCTTGATACTCTTCTTCAATCTTGCCACGTTCCAAACCTGTCAAACGAACCAAACGCATGTCCAAGATGGCTTGCGCTTGCTTATCTGACAATGCGTAATCAGACATCAAACGATTCTTCGCAATTTCTGACGTTTCTGAACCACGAATAATGCTGATAATTGCATCAATGTGATCCAACGCAATACGCAAACCTTCCAAGATGTGCGCACGTGCTTCAGCCTTACGCAATTCGAATTCCGTACGACGACGAACCACGATTTGTTGGTGCTCAAGATAAGCAACCAACATTGCCTTCAAGCCCAACAACTTTGGACGACCATCTTGAACGGCCAGCATGTTAAAGCTGAACCCAGTTTGCATCAACGTGTTCTTGTACAAGTTGTTCAAAACAACTGAAGCTGAAACGTCACGACGGATATCGATTGCAATACGGTAACCTGTTTGGTCAGATTCATCGTTAACGGCGGTGATACCTTCAATACGCTTCTCACGTCCAAGTTCAGCAATTCGCTCAATCAACTTTGCCTTGTTAACCATGTATGGCAACTCAGTCACGATGATGCGTTCCTTACCAGACTTTTCCGTTTCGATTTCAACCTTCGCACGAACCGTTACGACACCCTTACCAGTCTCGTACGCCTTACGGATACCAGACTTTCCCATCACAATCGCACCAGTTGGGAAATCAGGTCCTGGGACGGCTTCCATCAACTCAGCAGTTGTCACATCAGGGTTGTTCATCAACATGTGGATAGCAGAAATCACTTCACCCAAATTGTGAGGTGGAATGTTTGTTGCCATACCAACGGCGATTCCATTTGCACCGTTAACTAGCAAGTTAGGGAAACGAGCTGGCAAAACAACCGGCTCACGATCCGTACCATCGTAGTTATCAGCAAAATCAATCGTATCCTTGTTGATATCACGAAGCATTTCTGTCGCAATCTTGCTCAAACGTGCCTCGGTATAACGCATGGCGGCAGCTGGGTCACCATCGACAGAACCGAAGTTTCCGTGACCATCAACCAACATGTAACGGTAACTAAAATCTTGCGCCATACGAACCATTGATTCGTAAATAGCAGAGTCACCGTGGGGGTGATACTTACCCATAACGTCACCGACGATACGAGCAGACTTCTTGTGTTGCTTATCAGGCGTCACACCCAATTCGTTCATTCCGTACAAGATACGGCGGTGAACCGGCTTCAATCCATCACGGACGTCAGGCAAAGCACGAGCCACGATAACTGACATCGCGTAGTCCAAGAATGACGTTCGCATTTGCTCGCCAAGCTTGGCGGGCTTAATGCGGCTGTTATTTTGTTCTTCTTCAGCCATTTTTGTTCCTTTCTAGTTGTTTAACGCTGTGGCTAACACAACATTAAACGTCCAATTCAGCGTATTGTGCGTTCTCTTCAATAAACTCACGTCGTGGCTCAACCTTGTCTCCCATCAACATTGAGAATACTTGGTCAGCATCAACGGCATCGTCCATTTCAACACGCAACAAGCGACGAACTGATGGGTCCATCGTTGTTTCCCACAATTGCTCCGCGTCCATTTCACCAAGTCCCTTGTATCGTTGGATAACAGGCTTAGGTGATGCAGGCAACGTTGGCAACAATGCTTCCAACTCTTCATCAGAATCCAAGTATTGAACAAACTTACCTTGGCGCACTTGATATAGAGGTGGTTGCGCAATGTAGATGTATCCAGCATCCAACAATGGACGCATGTAACGATAGATCAACGTCAATAGCAACGTACGAATGTGCGCACCGTCGACATCGGCGTCGGTCATGATAATCAACTTGTGGTACTTAGCCTTTGTGACATCAAATTCGTTACCAAAACCAGTTCCCATGGCCGTAAATAGTGAACGAATTTCTTCGTTGGCCAAAATCTTGTCCAATGAAGCCTTTTCAACGTTCAAAATCTTTCCACGAATTGGCAAAATAGCTTGCGTCAAACGCTCACGACCTTGCTTTGCTGAACCACCGGCTGAGTCTCCCTCAACGATGAACAATTCAGAAATTTCAGGGTCCTTTGACGTGTTGTCAGCCAACTTACCTGGCAAATTAGCGATTTCCAAACCTGACTTCTTACGCGTTGCTTCACGCGCACGCTTGGCAGCCATACGAGCCTTACCAGCCAGGATACCCTTTTCAACAATTTGCTTAGCAACTGCTGGGTTTTCCATCATGAAACGGTTGAATGTCTCTGAGAACATACGGTCAACGGCCGTACGCGCATCTGAGTTACCCAACTTCGTCTTCGTTTGTCCCTCAAATTGAGGGTTAGGGTGCTTAACTGACACAATGGCCGTCAAACCTTCACGAACGTCATCCCCAGAAAGGGCATCATCGTTTTCCTTCAATTGACCATTCTTACGTGCGTAATCATTAATTACACGCGTCAAAGCGGCCTTAAATCCAGTTTCGTGAGTTCCACCTTCGTACGTGTGGATGTTGTTCGTAAATGACAACATGTTGCTGTGGTAATCGTCCGTGTATTGAAGTGATACTTCAACTTCAATGCCATTTTCCATTCCCTCAACATAAATAGGATCATCAAAAATGACATCCTTGTTGACGTTCAAGAAACGAACGTATTCCTTAATACCACCTTCGTAGTGGAATGACTCTGTTTCAGGCTCATCCGCACGATTGTCAGTAATTGAAATACGTAGTCCCTTGTTCAAGAAGGCCAATTCGCGGACACGATTCATCAAAATCTTGTAATCATATGTTGTCGTCTCGCGGAAGATATCTGGATCTGGCAAGAAGTGCACAATTGTTCCACGTGAAACAGGTGCGTTATCAACTGGTGCACTGTGCATCGTTGTCTTAACGTGACCACGTTCAAAGTCCATTGCATAACCTTGACCATCACGGACAACCATAACGTCCAATTCAGTAGACAAGGCGTTAACAACAGACGCACCAACACCGTGCAAACCACCAGAAACCTTATATCCGCCACCGCCGAACTTTCCACCGGCGTGCAAAACAGTGAAGACAGTTTCCAAAGCAGGCTTACCTGTCTTCTCTTGGATATCAACGGGGATTCCACGACCGTTGTCAGTAACCGTAATTGAGTTGTCCTTTTCAATTGCCACCGTAATGTGATCAGCAAAACCTGCTAGTGCTTCATCAATTCCGTTGTCGACAATTTCCCACACCAAGTGGTGCAATCCTTGACTCGTCGTCGTTCCAATATACATACCTGGACGCTTACGAACAGCTTCCAATCCTTCCAAAACTTGGATTTGACTGGCATCGTAATCATCTGCGTCAGTATGCATTTGTGTTACATCTTCTTCAGCCATGAGTTCCTCCTTAAATACCACTAGTCTGCACTAGCTTCTTCCCCTAAACCATTTGTTTCAACCAGTTGCCCGGCTCGCACATTAAAGACCTTTGGTTCATTAATTAGTTGACGGGCCACATCACTTAGTGACGGCGTCGTAATAAAGGTTTGCACCTTATTTTGCATCGCCGTTAACAAATGTGTTTGGCGATTTGTGTCTAATTCTGATAGCACATCATCAAGCAACAAAATCGGATATTCTCCGGTTTCTTGCTTCATCAAATCAATTTCCGCTAGCTTAACAGCCAACGCAGTCGTACGCTGTTGCCCTTGCGAACCAAATGTCGCCACGTCATGACCATTTACGTCAAAGCGTAAGTCATCACGGTGTGGCCCTAGCATTGTGGTTCCCATCATGATTTCACGTGATTGTAACCGCTCAAAACGCTTCATCATGGCAGACTTAACCGTCTGTTCATCAACCAATTCTTCTTCAGATAATTGTGACACATAAGCAATCGAAAGGGTTTCGCCACCTTGTGTAATATCTGCATGAATTGGTGCAGCAGCTTTACCAAGCTCTTTGATGAGCGCTTGGCGGCGCATGATAAGTTCGCTAGCAAAATTAGTTAATTGCTCTGTTAAAACTTCCAGATACAAGACATCTTTGGCTTGCTTGGATTGCAATTGCTTCAAATACTGATTGCGCTGTTTCAACACAACTTTGTATTGATTTGCAATATATAGATACTTTGGACTCATTTGACTGAATTCGCGGTCAATAAAATTGCGTCGCACAGTAGGTGCACCTTTTACCAACGCCAAATCTTCTGGCGCGAATAAAATAACGTTTAATTGACCAATGTAAGTACCTAGCTTTGCTTGATCCAAGTGATTCATGCGTGCTTTCTTACCTTTACTAGTGAAAGCTAATGAAAGTGGCACTTTTCCGTACTGACGTTGTACAACTCCGGAAACCATCGCTTCTTTGCCTTCCCAACCGATCAACTCTTTATCAGATGTTGTTCGGTGCGAACGTGCCAAAGCTAAAACATAAATTGCTTCAAGTAAGTTTGTCTTACCTTGCGCATTTGGTCCCAGGAATACATTTACACCAGGCGAAAATGTCACCTCTAAATCTTGATAATTCCGGAAATTATTCAGTTTTAGCTCAAGCAGTTCCATTAGTCTGCTTCAGCACCCATCCCGTTAATCACAAAGCGCTCACCGGATGGTACCGCCACGATGTCGCCAGGGTACAACTTACGACCGCGACGATCATCAGGTTCTTGGTTAACAAGCACCGTGTTCTCACGTAGGTACCACTTAGCTTGTCCACCTGTTGAGATAATGCTTTCTTCCTTCAATAGTTGCCCTAGTGTAATAAAGGGCGTTTGAATATGCACTTCAGTAGCCAATTGCATTGTCCTTTCTGCCGAAAAAAATCCAGCTGAGAAATGTCTCCATAAGTAAATCTATTATACGCTATTTTCTAGCATTATTCAATGTAATTCCGGCTTCAGAGGGCGTCTGAGCGGTTAGAGATTAAATTAAACAAAAAAGCCGAAAATCGCTGTTTTTTCGTTAAACGGCGATTTTCGGCTTTTTAAATCATTTTAGTAAGTACGAACTGGCGTAATTAGTTGAATGAAGTTTGTTTCGTTATTAGTTGGTACCAATGTAAATGGATCCAAAGCTGTCTTAAAGCCAATTTGAATTTGCTCATCACCAAATGACTTCAATGCTTCACGCATGTAGTCAGGGTTGAATGAAATCGTCAATTCATCACCGGCTGTTTCAGCAGCAAAGATTTGCTCTTCAACGCGACCAACTTCAGGTGAGTTAGAAGAAATCAATGACTTCTCATCGCTAACCGTAAATTGGATAACGTTTGAACGACCTTCGTGACTCAACAAAGCGGCACGTTCAATCGTTTGCAACAAGTCACGTGCGTTAATCGTCAAAGTCGTACGCTTCTCAGTTGGAATCAAACGTGACGCATCTGGGTAGTTACCTTCCAACAAACGTGAGTAGAACGTTGTGTTGGCACCCAATTGGAAAATAACTTGGTTTTCAGCCACACGGACATCAACTGTTTCAACTTCATCAAGCATCGCTTGCAATTGGTTCAATGAAGGACCTGGCACGATGATATCAGCATCAACATCTGATTCGCTCAAAGCGACAGTACGTTGTGCCAAACGGTGACGATCAGTTGCAACGGCAGTCAAGTTTCCGCCTGCCAAGATAAAGTGCACACCTGTCAAAATAGGTTGGCTAAGTTGCTTTGAAACAGCGATAACCGTTTGACCAATTACTTCGTTCAACGTTTCTGATGGCAAAGTCAAATCGTTGCGCACTTCAATTTCTGGCAAGTGTGGGTAGTTATTAGCATCTTGACCATTAATATCAAATTCTGAATTCTCTGAAGTGATCTTTGCTTGGAATCCAGTTGTGTTTGACAACGTGAATGTTTCACCTGGCAAACGCTTAACGATATTTGAGAAGAAGGCTGCTGGCAAAACCAATGCACCTGGTTCTTGGATTGTTAGTGATGCTTGATCATCTGTAACTAGAATCAACGTTTCAATTGAGATATCTGTATCTGATCCTGTCAACGTCAAACCATTGTTATCGAGAACCAACTTAACACCCGTTAGGATTGGCATTGATGTACGAGATGAAATAGCACGGCTAACGTTATTCATAGCCTTGATGAAAACAGCTCGATTAATTGTAAATTGCATGATAATCTCCTCAAGCTTTTTTTGCTCGGCATGCTGCGCATGCGTCGCCTTAATGACTGATTTATTTATAAACAAAAAGATAATAATAATAATAAGGGGTGTGCATACTGTGGAAAAGGTCAAACTAGACCATTACACCAAGGATTGGTCTATGTATACAAACCTGTGGAAAACTTTTTAGTAGTTCGTGAATTATTCACAATAGGTGTTGATACTAATTGCTCAACTCTTCACGAATTTGTTGAACTTGGCCAGCTAGCACGGCGTCGTTTTCAATCGCATTCTCAATTTTTTCAGTTGAGTGCATGACAGTCGTGTGATCTTTACCACCAAAAGCACGGCCAATTTGTGGCAATGAGTCTTGGGTCAATTCACGTGCAATGTACATCGCGATTTGACGTGGCACCACAATTTCCTTATTACGCTTCTTACCATTCAAGTCTTGTACTGTGACGTTAAAGAACTTAGCCACTGTTTCTTGAATGATTGGAATCGTAATCGCACGTTGACGCTTGAAGTTCATAGTCTCCAAGATATCGCGCGCTGTTTCAACCGTGACAGGAGCCGTTGCGAATCGCAACTTACCAGCAACCTGGTTGAAAACACCTTCCAAATCACGGACGTTCGTATCAACGGCCGCTGCGATTTCATCAATCACATCGTTTGGAATGTTGAGGTTTTCTTGCTCAGCCTTATTACGAAGGATCGCAACACGAGTTGGCAAATCGGGCTTCGTGATGTTTGCTGAATAACCTTGAGCAAAGCGTGTAACCAAACGCATCTCAAGACCAGGGATTTCCTTAGGCAACTTATCAGATGTCAGAACAATTTGGTGATTCTCACGCGTAATTGCATTAAACGTGTGGAAGAATTCTTCCTGAATCTTGTCCTTATCAGCTAAGAATTGAATATCGTCTACTAATAGAAGATCAGCAGAACGGTATTCTTGTTTGAATGCTTCAGTTGCATTCGCACCACGACGCAACGCATCAGTGAAGTCGTTGATAAAGTCCTCAGTCGTGATGAACTTTACCTTTGCACTGGGGTTGCGCTCCAAAACTTTATTACCAATGGCTTGCATCAAGTGGGTCTTCCCCAAACCTACTCCTCCATATATAAGAAGTGGATTCCATTGTGTACCAGGATTGTCGGCCACGGCTTGTGCAACAGCGTAGGCTTCACCGTTTTCGTCTGAAGACACAAACGTTTCGAATCGGAATTCTGGATTCAAAATTGATTGTGTAACGAAGTCAGATGCTGAAATCTCAACATTTGATTGCGGTGCAGCAGCTGGCGCAGTTGGTGTTTCCTCAAATAATGAGGTTGGTTGTGGCTTTAGGAACGTAACAGATGGAATGACAAATGTTGGTGTGCCATTCAATTTGTTTGTCGCAATCATTGCCGCTTGAATGAATGCTTGATTGTAAGAACTATTGGTATCTTGCCATTCTTCAGCAACCTGCTCGTGATTCGTTGCAAGTTGTAAAGTCAGCGTGTTGTTCTCGTTTTCCATTACTGCTACTGGCGTTAATGTTTCTACGTAGTTAGCATAGGAAAAAGTTTGTGCGATTGTGGCACGCAGTTCTTCTTTAATGGCGTTCCAAAGTTGGACAGGATCCATTTGGACGACCTCCTTAAATAACAAATAACGGTATCGGAATCTTTGGGTGGAAAGTTTTCCACAATACGTTCGTCAAAATTAATGAAATAATTAAGACGCAATTCGACAAATTCCATTTTAGCAGGTTGTGGAAAAGTTTTCCACAAGTAATATTGCCTATGTATCAAGGGTTACCGCAATTTCCAATAACATTTTGTGATATTAACACCCTGTGGAAATCTAAATTTAGGTTATCAACTTGGTGTGAATTTGAAAAACGAGGTTTCTGTGGAAATCTGTGGATAAGTCGCCTGATTTTGAGTTATTTACAAGGATTTGTGCAAAAGCCAGTGCATATAACACAAGGTTTTCGGGAGTTTTCCACATATTCACAAGGGGGGTGCGACTGTTTTGTACAACCATGTGGAGAATGTGGAAAAAATGTGGATATTGGGGAAAACTAAACTAACAGGCTGTTATATTGCTGATTTTTATCAACATAACGCTCCGTTACTTTCTGGAAAACTCCTGCGACTTTTAAATTTAAATTTTTTAAAGAAATTGTTAAGCACTTTAGAATTTGACGGTGGATCTGTGAATTTTAGATAAACTATTTGTAAGCTGCTTTTCTTAATAGTTATTAAAAATAAATAAAGTGCTTTAGAAAGCTTGCTAAGTAGATAGTTACGTGATAAACTGAAATACGAATTGTGGTTTGGCCTTGCCAACCGCAGGCCAAATCTAACTACGAATGGGAGGTGTATTCACATGAAGCGTACATACCAACCTAAGAAGCGTCACCGCGAGCGTGTACACGGCTTCCGTAAGCGCATGAGCACTAGCAACGGACGTAAGGTGCTAGCACGTCGCCGCCAAAAGGGCCGCAAGGTATTGTCAGCCTAATTAGGTCAGGCCTTCTATTAGGATTACTGATAACGATCGCGCGTGGTTCGGCCATTTTGGCTGAATCACGCGTTTTCTATTGTCTTCAAAAAAGTCTGGAGCAAACATATGCGTAAGAGTTACCGTGTTAAAAAGGAAGCTGATTTCCAATTAGTCTTCGATCAACATCACTCGGTCGCAAACAAAATGTTTATTGTTTACACGATGGAGCGTGAACAACCAACCCACTTCCGCTTGGGAATCTCTATTTCTAAGAAGGTTGGGTTGCGTGGTCATGAGCGTGTATGGGTTAAGCGTCGTATTCGTCAAAGCGTTTTGGAATTTAAGCCAAACTTGCGCCAAGATGTCGATATCTTAGTGATTGCCCGTCCATCAGCTCATGACCAAGACATGGCGATCATCAAGAAGAATTTGGAACACGTCTTCAAGTTGGCAAATTTGTTTGTCGATCAAGACGAAAAATAAAAACTACATATTATATGGAGAAAATCGATGCAGTCTGCTAAGAAAGTATTTTCAACGCGTTCTACAGTTACCGCAGCTATCGCTTTAATCATTATGATTATCGCCGGTGTGATGTTTAAGGGTTCGGTTTCAGGGTCTGGTTTCTGGCATGGCGTTATCATCGCCAACTTCTCACGCTCAATTTTGGGTGTGTCAGCTTGGTTTGGTAACAACTATGGTTTGGGAATTATCGCCTTTACGCTATTGATTCGTCTTTTGATTTTGCCTTTGATGGTATATCAAACGCAATCAATGCGTAAGATGCAAGAAGTTGCCCCTGCCTTGAAGGCTATCCAAGCAAAGTATCCAAATCGTGATACTGAGTCAATGGCTGCAATGCAAGCTGAGCAAAGTGCCCTATATAAGGAAGCTGGTGTAAATCCATTCGCTAGTTTCTTGCCTTTGATTGTTCAAATGCCAATTTTGATTGCCTTGTATACGGCTATTCGTACGACGAAGCAATTGGAAACGGGAACTTTCTTGTGGGCACAACTTGGTCAACACGATCACTTGTTCATTTTGCCAATTTTGGCTGCCCTATTCACGTTCGCTTCATCATACTTGGTTATGATGGGACAACCTGAAAAGAACAGCATGACAACGTCAATGACGTACATTATGCCAATTATGATTTTCATTTTTGCCATTAACGTACCATCAGCCTTGTCATTGTACTGGGTGGTCTCAAACGCCTTCCAAGTTGCACAAACATGGACGATTCAAAACCCATTTGAAATTCGTCGTGAGCGTGAAGCTAAGAAGCGTGCCGAGAAGGATCGCGAACGCGCTATCCGTAAGGCAAAGCGTGGTCACAAGCGCTAATTATTAAAGACACCGCAATTATTGCGGTGTCTTTTTTGCTACCAGTGAATGAACCTTGAAAAAATCTGAACGTTTTGTAAAGGCGCTTGTTATTGGGACAATTTTTCATGGTAGGTGTGCTAAACTTATGGGTAAGAAACATATATGATAGGAGAACACCCATGAAAGCATTTCGCGAGATTATGTCTTGGGTTATTCCGATTGCTATCGGATTAATTATTGCGCTCTTGATTAAGTCTTACTGGTTTACGTTGGTCCGTGTTGACGGAACTTCAATGGAACCTAATTTGACGAACAACGAACGCGTATTTGTCTTGAAGCCAGACAAAGTTCACCGAGGAAGTGTCGTGGTATTTGATGCTTATGGTGAAGATCCAGAAGTTGATGGTCACAAGGACTACGTTAAGCGTGTAATTGGTATGCCTGGTGACACAGTTAGCGCTGTGAATGGTGTTATCAAGGTTAACGGCAAGGTTGTTGATCAAGATTTCATTCCTGAATCTGAGCAAACGGCAACGAATACGGTTAACAACGTTGGTAACTGGTCAAGCTTGACTGAACTTGGTGACCACATGGGTTGGCAACGTCAAAAGACGGTTAAGGTGCCAAAGGGACAATACTTCGTTCTTGGTGATCACCGTACAGTCTCAAACGACTCACGTTACTGGGGCTTTGTCAGCGAAGACAAGGTTCTAGGTGTTGTGAAGGTGCCGTTCTGGGGTAACGCAGAAAAGAAGGCCAACATTAACACACAATGGAAGACTTTCTTTGAGAAGTAATTAAAAATGCGACTAGCTACGTGCTAGTCGCATTTTTTTATACCGGTAAGATTAATGTTTGGTCATCCACAGACACTATTTTGAGTGGCGTTTGGAAAGCCACGGAAAGTTTGGCCTCATCTAGCAAAGTTTGCTTGTCAGCAGTTGCCAATTCGCCCGATTTGTTGAGTAACCAAATGGCATCACTGTAAGTAAACGCCTGATTTAAATCATGTAGTACCATGACAACCGTTAAACGGCGCTCTTTTTGGACGCGTCGCAATGTTTTGAGAAAGATTTGCTGGTACTGCAAGTCTAAATATGTGGTTGGTTCATCAAGAATTAGTAAATCTGGCGCTTGATGAAGCACAAAGGCCAACCAAGCAAGTTGCTGTTGCCCACCAGATAGCGTCATCATATTTTGATCAAGCAGCGGTTTTAGTTGTAAATCACTGATGATGCGGTTGTCTAAGTCTGGTTGTTTAATTGTTAAGAGATCACGAACGGTCAGTGGTTCAAACAATTCGTTCTTTTGTGCGAGTAACGCAATCTTCGTTGGGCGCTCTGTGATAAAGCCGGCCGTTGGCTGTAAGTCATCGGTCATTAATTGCAGCAAGGTTGTTTTTCCAGCACCGTTTGGTCCAATCAATGTTGTAATGTGATGGGGTTCTATTGATGCTGAAATATCATTCAGAATACGTTTATCATTTCGATTGAATGAAACTTGATTAAATTTAAGCATGGCGACCACCTCGGATAAGCATTAGAACGAATAATGGACCGCTAATTGCGAGTAAGACCGCGCTTGTTGATAATTCTTTTGGTGCCAAAACGGTTCGAGCAATTGTATCGGCGTTTAGTAATAATAAGCTCCCCCATAAAGCGGTCGAAACGATTAATTGTTGTGTTTTCGCTTTTGGTGCCATCAGTCGAGCGATTTGCGGCAAAATAGCCCCCAAGAAAAAGACGACGCCAATTAAACTAGTTAGAGCACCAATCCAAATACCGATGGCAATTAGGACGAACCACATTGTCCGTGATTCATTGATTCCCAGCAGACGAACTTGCTGGGATGATAAGGCGAAATATTTTAAATGATGCCAAACCAAAAGTAATAAGATGCTACCAACTAAAACGCTAATGGTTAGTTGGATGACTTGTAGCCAAGTTACGGTGCTAAGCGTGGATAATGGCAGACCAAAGCCTTCGCTGGCAATGCTTGTGCCTGCCTGAAAAGTCATTGCGGTTGCAATACCAATTAAAATGAGTTGCAAGTTACCCCGATTAGTTGGCATAACCAAACGCCAGCCAATCATGATAATAATACCGGCGAGTGCGCCGAAAATGACATTATTGGCCAATACGCTCGGTACTAAAACCAAAAGGCCTGTGGTAAAAAACTGACTACCATTCATCATGCCTAAGATCGAGGCATCAACAAATCGATTTCGTAAGACGAGCTGTAGTAACAAGCCGCTAGCGCCGATGATGGCGCCACCGATAATGCTCACGATAATTCGTGGCAATCGGTAAGTTATGATGAGATGCCAGGCTTCACTGTTTGAAAAGGCTGGCAGGTCAGTACTACCAACCATCAAAGCGATGATAACACTTATGATTAGCAAACTAAGCAATAGCCAGTTATAAAGATGTTTCATAGGCATCCCTTCTATTTGTCTAACCAAGTTTTGAGTTGGTTAAAAGCTTTTGGCGCATTTAGATTGGCCGTCATACCAAAAATGGGTTCTTTGGCTTGATAGACATGCCCATTTTTCACAGCTTTAATGGCTTGCCAATTGTTTTGCGCAAACAAAGCATCAAAACTTTTAAAAACATTGTCGGGCATTGCATGCGCCATGGTAATGATGACATCAGGGTTCTCAGCGGCGATTTGCTCAGCGTTCAAATTGGTGTACGCTGAGTCGCCTGTACCAATAACATCCCCACCAGCCTTGGCAATTAAGTCACCGACATAGCTGTGTTGCGTACCAACTAAGAAAGACCCTCCCGGCATCCCCATGAGTAGTGCAACTTTTGGTCGTGACGACTGCTTAACTGGCTTAATCGTCAATTGTTTAACTAGCTGACTTGCTTCAGTTTGCTTATTATATTGCTTACCGACAGTTGTGATGCTGCTTTTTAACGTATCAAGTGTTGAAAAATCTAATGTCTGCGTGGCAATATGATCACTGGCTAGCTTTTGCTGGTAGTCATCAACTAATGCGCTGTCTAAGTAGACCACGTCAGGTTTTAGTGATGACATCTTTTCAAGATTCGGTGCAACGTGATTACCAACTTGAGGCAATTTCGCATATCGTTTTGGCAATGTTTGTTGCTCACCAGGTGTGGGTACCCCAACTAAGGGGATGGCTAACTGATCAAATACTTGAGCTTGCGCATTTGTGGTGACAATTATCCGTTTTGTCGGGGATGACGTGGTATTAGCGGGATTTTGCGACACTAACCATATCCAGCCACCGGCTAAAACGAGCAGAATAATAAATAGGATACTTAATCCAGTTAATTGTTTTTTCGACATAGTTTACTTCTTCTTTAGTAGATTTAGGGCAATTGCACTGGCAATCCCAATAACTAATCCGCCACCAATGATAGCCGCAATTGGCAAAGGTGTTTCACGAGTTACTGACTTAGATGGCACCTCTTTTTTAGTCGTTGGGGCTTTTTTCTTAGCGCTAGAACTGGTTGAAGCTACCGAACTGCTAGTTGATGAAGCACTTGTCTCAACGCTACTTGAGGTAATTTTCGAACTCTCAGATGAAACTGTTACACTGGTTGCGCTTGGTTGGTGTGACGTGCCAGCCTCGCTTGACGCAGCAGGACTACTTTGTGCGACAGATTCTGAAGCAACTGTCGCCGTTTGTGTTGCTGGCACGGATGATCCATCAACAACTAACCCAACTGTGTAATTGTGGTGATAGTTAATGTTATCAACATCAACACGAATGTTGGCGTTGTGACGAGCTGCCAGGTCATTTGTGTAGAAAGTATAGGTAATTGTTTGATTTTTTCCTGCTTGACTCTTAGCAATTGAAACACCAGCACCATCAACACTTAGCATCTGTACCGGATAGTTTCCCAAACTGGTATCGGTGGTAATTGTTGAGGTGATGGCATAACCATTATCACTGGGTGTAACAGTTGCCGAACCGGCAAAATAGGCCGCTGCGTAAGACGTTTTATTTGTACCATTCTCTAAAATTTGCATTGGAACGGTGTAACTGTCTGCAGCAACAAAATAGGTTGGTGTCAAAATGGCAGTTAAACTAAGCGCGACAGTAATCAATATTTTTTTAATCATTATTTTGGTGATTTCTCCAGACGTTTAGGCCGAGCGATGTGCCAACAAAACCAATAGCGGTTGCAATCGAAGCGCCAAGGGCAATCATAACGGCATTCATCTTAGAATGTCCCGCAGTCACCGTAACTTGTGCTTGATGGTTAGTGCTATTGGTCGTTGGCAGTTGCTTTTGTGCGACATGAATTTTAGGTTGTTTTTTCTCGGATGTGCTCTTTTGAGTTGCTGATTGCGCCTGGTTTGTAGTCGCTACTGTGTGTTGTGGCGTCATAACGGCTGATTGTGGCATTACATCAGCCGACGCCGAGGTTACGGCATTGGCATCTGTAGTCGCGATGCTTGCAACAGACGCCGCGGTGCTGGATGACGTTGTGTCAGGCGTACCCGCGGTACTAATGGCAGTGTTTGGTGCTACAACCGTTGGCTTATGATCAGCAACAGGATTACTTGTTGCTGATGTGGAAGTTGCGTCCGCGTTATCGCCAATGATTAAGCGAATGCTGTAATAGTTGTCGTAAGACATTGGTTGTGTAAACATCACGTGAATATTAGTCACAATTGGCGCTGATAATTCTGATGGTGACAATGTTAGACGGATAACTGATTGGTAGAAACCATTGACCAATTCAGTACTGATAACCTTCGCATCGTGTGCTACATCATTGAAAGTAATCGGTGATTGACCCATCATTTCTGGCGTGTGCGTTGTAACGAAAGCGAAGTAAGATCCATCGGCATTTTTAACTAACTTAATCGTCGGTAACATGTAAGTGGCCGCCATTGATGGCTTGTCATTATCGGATTGCATAATAGTTAAACGACGCATTTCCTCGGTGACATCCGTCTTTGGTGTGTCAGGCTTTGTTATCGGCGCTGTAGAAGAGTTCTCAGCCTTTTTGGAACTAGAAGAACTGCTAATCTTGGAAGATTCAGAAGAACTGTTAGTCATCTCGGAACTAGCAGAACTACTGATTTTAGAAGATTGGGAAGAACTTTTAGCATTCTCAGAGCTAGAAGAACCGTTGCTCTGAGCAGATTGAGAAGAACTAGAAGAACTTTTATTATTATCAGTATCGTTGGCTTTCCCAATCATGAGACGAATAATGTAATCTTCCTTGTAAGTTAAGGGCTGAGTAAATTCGACGTGAATATTCGTTGCGATTGGTGCTGAAATTTCCGCTTCTGTCAGTGTAAGGCGAATAACGGATTGATAGTAACCGTCAACTAACTTGTTACTGATTACTTTAGTAGCATGTTTTGTATCGCTGAAAGTGATTGGTGATTGCCCCATCATAGCCGGTGTATGAGTTGTGATGTATGCGTAATAAGAACCGTCAGCATTCTGGGCTAGCTTAACAGTTGGCAGCATGTAAGTGGCGGCCATTGATTTCTCATTGCTATCCTTTTGAAGGATGTTTAACTCACGAGTAGATTCCGAGATGGGCGGAATCGGCTTGGAATCGGGCTTACTGTCATTAATCTTGACTGCCTTATCCAGGCTAAGCGCTAAGTCTGTTTGCGCAGGCATGCGAACGGCATCATTAATAACTAGCGTTACTTTAGTATTAAGCGCCTTGCTTAATTCGCTTACAGGTAATGACACTGACCAATGGGTGCCGGACTTTGTAGCCGCCACACCATTGATGGTAAAGTCAGACAATTTCATAGCTGGTGTGCTTACTTCTTCTGTATCGATGGTTGCACGACCATTTTTCACGGTCACAGTAGCAGTCGGCTTATAATATTGCGCCACCATTGATGCCTGATTCGTCCCAGGCTTGTAGTGATTAATTGGCATTTGATAAACACCATCCGGTAGTGGACTGACAGAATCGCTTTTTCCAGAACCGTTATCCGTTACAGATGTCTTTTCGGCTGATGACCAAACAAAATATAAATCAGAACGGAATGGCTTCATAAATTTTGCATATGTTGGGTCCAATCCAGCGGGTAAGTAATCCACAAGTGTATTAATGACACCGTTCAATTGTTTAGTGGGCATCGTGATTGTATATGAGTATGTTTGCTCATCAAACTTGGCCTCGATGAGTTCAGGACCAACTTGATAGTGCCGGAAAGTTGCCAGTTTCTTTTTGCTAGGATCTAACTGGAACTTAATTGTCGCTGTTCCATCGGTGTTAATTGTTACTTGTTGTCGTGACTTAAAGTATTGCGCGATAACAGATTCAGTGCCGAAGCCTGTTCGACCAGGAATTGGTTTATCGCCCGGTGTGTAATGCGTTCTGTGATTATAGTTGTACACAGTGACGTCATATATTCCAGGTTTTAAATTGGAAGCATCAACCGAATTTGAAACTGGTTGGTAAATTTCTGAAGCGTGAACGTTAGCGCTGCCGTCCAGTGATGTTGTCGTCAACACAATTCCGCCCAGAATAATTGTTGAAAATAACATTACCGTTCGTGATAAATGATGCATGATAAATACGTTTCTCCTAACCTTAAAATACACTTCCACGTGTTCTTTTGTACGATCATTCGAATAAAGCGGACGCCGTAACATAAGTCATTCTATGCAGAAATTTCAAGGCGAAACAAGGAAGGCTCCAAGGTTTAGGAGTGTTTTTTTATCAGTAGATTATTTTTTTAAAGCACACCGAAAAGCACATGATAATTAGCAACAGCTAGCGCCAGTTTCTAGTTATCTAGCCGTGATTTAAATGCTATTGGTGTTTGAAAATGTTAAGTGCAAGCGAAGCACCAACAAAGCCGACTGACGCCGTAATCACAACGCCAGCTGTAATCATTGTTGCGCGTGTTATTTTAGAGTGCTTAGGTGCGTCTGATTGGCTAGACTTTGATGTAGACTTGTCATTTTTATTTTTAGAAACAGTTTGCTTCTTAGCCGGTGTTAATTTGATTGTCTTATCAGATGTCGCTAATTCTGAGGTGCTAGCCGTTTGTGGTGACGAAATTGGATGAGTCACTGCCAATGGTGTTGGTGCCATCGGTACGGATGATGCAACAGTAGTGAACGTAACTGGTGCGGGCTCAAACGGTGTTGCTGTAGTTGCTGTTTCACGTGGAACAATTACCGTATCTGTCAGCTCATTTTGATTGTTAACTGATGCGTTGCTAGACAATTGATCACCGATAACCAGACGAATCTCATAGTTTTCGTCATAAACAAGTGGTGATGTAAATTGCACGTGAATGTGAGTTGAAATTGGTGTCGTAAGTTCAGATTCACTTAGTGTTAGACGGAAAACAGATTGATAGTAACCGTTCACTAGATTAGTGCTCATTAACTCAGCGGCGTGTTTTGCATCGTTAAAACGAATTGGATTTTGGCCCATCATTGCTGGTGTGTGCGTTGTTAGATAAGCGTAGTACGTGCCATCAGCATTTTTGGTTAGTTTGACGGTGTCTAGCATATAGTTAGCTGCCATTGACTTATCATTTTTATCGGCTTGCAAAATGCTTAAGCTACGGGTTGAATCTGTTTCTACATCAGTAACATCCGTAGAAGGTTTCGCGGGTTTTGTTGCTGGTTGAGATGGGACCGGCTTGTCTGATGTTGTAGAATCAGGAACCTCGGGAACTGTTGATGGATTGTTAGTGAGGGTTGCGTTCTTAATATCAAACAGCATATCAGCCGTTGGGCTTTCGATGACGCGTCCGTTCATTGAAATGGTCATGCTAGTTGCGATCGTTTTACTTAATGCATTGACCGGTAAAGTAACCAACCAGTGCGTGCCCTTAGCGGTTGCTTTAACATCATTGAAACGGTAGTTAGACATCATGCCCATAATCATTTCGTTACTAGTTTCAATATCGATATTAGCTTGTCCATTATTAACAGTAATTGTGGCCGGCGTCTTCAAGGATCTATTCATACTTGAAGCAGTCGTCGTACCAGTTTTGTAATTAGTAAATGGCACCTTGTAAACACCATCTTGCAATACATTAGCGTCCGCTGTCGTACTTGAATCTGAAATCGCCCCATTATTATCACTAACAGATGTATCAGTATTTTGATTATCGGTTGGTGTTTCATCAGATAATTGTTTCCCAACAACTAGACGAATATCGTATCTGTGGTCATAGACAAGTGGAGAGGTAAAATCCACATGGATGTTGGTAGTAATGGGTGCCTTAATTTCAGATTCAGTCAATGTTAAGCGGAACACCGATTGATAGTAGTTATCCACTAAATTGGTACTCAATAACTTAGCTGCATGATTTGTGTCCGTAAAGTCAATTGGAGTTTTCCCCATAATTGCTGGTGTGTGAGTCGTTAGATAAGCGTAGTAAGTACCATCTTCATTTTTGCTTGTTTTAACCGTATCCAGCATATAACTAGCTGCCATTGACTCTTCATCATTGTCAGCTTGCAAAATGCGCAATGCGTGTGTTGACTCTTCACCGGTAGTCCCCCGCTCGTCAACAGATGTACTTTGAACGGGTTGTGCCAGTGAGTTGGTCATATCAAATGACAAATTTGATGCAGTGATTTCGGCAGCATATGCGACAGTTGCAGTGCTGGTAACTGATGTCGTTAACAGCGCTCCCCCTAAGACAGCTGTTGAAAACAAAACGGCAGTACGTGATAAATTACTCATACTTAATATTGTTCTCCTAAAAAATAAAATAAAACCCTGAAATAATAGCGATTGTGAAAATTCACAGAAAGTTCACAATTTAACTTTTACCATTCTATGCAGATTATAAGAATTAATGCAAGCTCAATTCCGAAGTTTAGGAATTGCATATGTAAGTGTTAAAATGAAAACAACAAATATATTTGGGGAATGGTTATTAGGTATGAAACAAACATTTGCGGTCATTGGGTTAGGGAGATTTGGTGGTTCGTTACTTGAATCTCTAATTGCGGCTGATCAAGAAGTACTAGCGATTGATAACAATCCAACGTTGGTTGAAAACTACATGGATGTCGCAACCCACGCTGTGATTGCTGATGCCCAAGACGAAGATGCGTTGCGTGATTTGGACTTACCTAGTTTTGATCACGTGATTGTTGCGATTGGACACAATCAACAGGCCTCAATTTTAACCACGATTTTGTTGAAGGACATGGGTGTTCGTCACGTTGTTGCGAAAGCCGAAAACAATTTGCACGCGCGTGTGCTAGATAAGGTTGGTGCCGACCAAGTTGTTCGTCCTGAACACGAAATGGCGCAACGTTTGGCTGAACAAATCATGACACCTAACTTGATTAACTATATTGATTTGGGTGACAAGCATTCATTGGGTGAAATTAAGATTGCCAATTTGAAGTTTGCGAATAAGACAATTTCGGAATTGAACATTCGTAAGAATTACGGATTGAATGTTATTGCGATTAAGTCGCAAGGACGAGTTGTTGTAGCGCCGGAATCTTCAGAGATGATTCAAATTGGCGATGTGCTTACCGTTGTCGGTGAGAGTGTTGATGTAAAGCACTTTGAATCACTCGTTGAAAAGGTGAAATAAGCCGGAAAGCTTGACTAATAAATAAGAAGTTATTATAGTTAACATTATTAATTGATGTCTTGATGAAGAAAGAGGTTCTCAGCTGAAGTTAACGACTTAAGAGAGCTCGCGGTTGGTGAAAGCGAGTGTGTTAACGTTGGGGATGGCGCTTTTGGAGAGATTTTCAATTGACCGTAATTAAGTTGCTCAGTCATAATTGATTGAGAATTAGGGTGGAACCGCGTTAATGAACGTCCCTATGTCAAATTTAATTTGGCATGGGGACTTTTTTTATACCCCATGCAGTGAGGGTTTATTATGGAAAATCAAAATGAGCAACGTGAATTGTCACGTGGTTTGAAGTCCCGGCACATTCAGATGATCGCCATTGGTGGTGCCATCGGAACGGGATTGTTCTTGGGATCTGGAACGGCAATTAAAGCCGCCGGTCCATCGCTTATCCTGGCGTACATTATCACGGGTATCTTTGCTTACTTGATGATGCGAGCGGTTGGTGAGTTGCTGCTATCAAATACTAAGATGCGTTCATTCATCGATTTCGTCCGTGAATATCTTGGTGATAAATGGGAATTTGCCATCGGCTGGGCCTATTGGTTGAGTTGGGCAAGTTTGGCCATGGCTGACTTAACAGCAACCGGAATTTATCTTCGTTACTGGTTCCCCTTCCTACCGCAATGGCTAACCCCATTGATTGTGGTTGTGGTCTTGGTAGCATTGAATTTGGTGAATGTTCGCTGGTTCGGTGAATTGGAATCAGGGTTTGCATCGATTAAGGTTATTGCGATTATCGCGTTGATTGTCGCAGGGCTTGGCTTGATTGCAACTGGGTTCCACACTGGTGGTCACACGGCAAGCTTTGCAAACTTGGTTGATCACGGTGGTTTCTTTGCCACAGGTTTCTCAGGATTCTTGATGGCATTCCCAATGGTAATCTTCGCCTTTACGGGAATTGAAATGGTTGGTTTGACTGCTGGTGAAACGGAAAACCCAGAGCGTGATTTGCCAAAGGCAATCAACGCCGTTCCAGTTCGTGTTGGTCTGTTCTACGTTGGTGCGGTTGCAATTATCATGGCAATCTATCCTTGGAATGACATCAACACATCACAATCACCTTTCGTGCAAGTGTTCGCTGGTATGGGAATTAAGTTTGCTGCTGATTTAGTTAACTTCGTTGTGCTAACATCAGCATTGTCAGCTGCTAACTCAGCTATCTTCTCAACATCACGTACGTTGTATGTGTTGGCAAAGAACAAGCAAGCACCACACTCATTGGCCAAGATTTCTAAGAACATGGTGCCAGTAACTGGTATGTTGGCATCATCAATCATCTTCTTGGCAGTTGTGTTGTTGAACTACTTCTTCCCATCACAAATCTTCGTTTTGATTACTGGTGTGGCAACAATTAGCTTTATCTTCGTTTGGATTTTGATTATGTTGGCTCACATCAAGTACAAGAAGACGACTGCATCAGAAACTAATCCATACAAGATGCCATTGTTCCCGGCAACGAGCTATTTGACGATTGCCTTCTTCTTGGCAGTTTTGGTTATCTTGGTTTTGGATCCTGCAACGCAAGTCTCAGTTATCGCTACAATCATCTTCTTTATTTTGATGATTGCTGGGTATACACTTTGGTCAAAGCGTAAGCAACAAACATTGTAAAAATAAAAATTGGCAGTTCGCGTTTGCGAGCTGCCAATTTTTTTGCTTATTTACGATCACCAACGGTAATCATTTGATTGTGCCACTTATCTTGTAGCAAGGCTTCCAAGTAGACAAGAGCAACTGTTTCACGTGAAACAGTTTGCGCAGGCGTCTTTTCGTGACTGTCTGTGATAATTGCCTTTCCAGCCGCGCCTCCATGGAACATAACAGGACTGATAACCGTAGTATCGAATGGTGAATTCATCAACATCTCACCGGCTTGGCGTTGCTGGCTGAAGTAGCCAGGCATCGCCTTCCAAAGTTCACCTTCACGACCAGTTGTTTCTTGGTTCATACCACCGGCACCCAGCCACAAAATACGTTGAACATCTGTACCAGATTGGTCAATCGCATCCAATAGGGCTTGCGCGTACGTTGGCATTGGTGATGATCCGACGAAGCTGATGATAATATCGGCATCACGGACAGCGTCGACCAAGCTTTCTGATTCATACATGTCACCAGGAAAGACTTGGTAGCTGTTTTGTTGGTCACGCGTTAGACCGCGTGGACGACGCGCTAACAATGTCAATTGCATATCGTTTGGCGCGACGTTTTCAAAATTATCGATAAAATACTGTGCGACATTTCCCGTTGCACCAAGTACTAGTACATTTGTCATTGTTACCACCTCATTTTCTTGTGCAAATAATAGCACAGAAAATTAAAATAGTGGTTGCAAAAGGGCTAGTCCAGAATGAGTTGGTAAGCCATGCGCTCACCGTGAGGAACTGGCATTTCAACCATGCCACGATAATCGAAGCCAAGGTTAGTCATAACTTTTTGCATAATGACATTCTTAGGGTATGTGTCCATGCGAATATCATTAAAGCCTTGCTCCAAAGAAATAACCAGCAAATCTTGTAGGAATTGTTGCGCAAGTCCCTTGCCACGAATGGTGCCGTCCATCCCCACACGGTGAATCGTCATATATTGCGTAGCATCTCCTGCCCATGAACCATCGATTTCTTCATAGGGTCCTTCTGGTCCAGGAATCAACTTGGCGATGCCGGACACCTTGCCTTCGTAAACTTGCACGTAAGCAATGCCTTCAGTAATAGCCGTTTCAAATTCTTCACGAGAAGGACCATCCCCATGTTGCCATTGTGGTGAATCTTGCTCGGCCAAAAAGGCAATCGCATGGTCAATAATTGTGCTAATGGCGTCTAAATCTGACAAACGCGCACGACGGGTATAAGTCGTCATAAGTATTCTCCTCAGAATAAAAGGTTTGTTTCTTACATAATAGGCTATTCTAGCCGAAATATGATGTCGATTTGTTATCAAGATGACAACAGATTAGCCAGTCAGCTTGTTGTCGCTGTGGGGCTCAGTTAGAATTGATATTATCAAATGAAATTCATGAGGTTTCGACATGCAAAAACAACCAGGAGATTGGATCTTCCGTGCTGTTAAAGGTGCACTGATTGGATCTGGGTTTATCCTACCCGGTATTAGTGGTGGCGCATTAGCTGCTGTATTTGGATTATATGAGCGAATTATCAATTTCTTGGCGCACCCATTTAAGCGCCTGAAGGAAAATATTTTCTTTTTCTTGCCAGTTGGTATCGGCGCAATTTTAGGTATTTTTGCGCTATCTTTTGCGATTAGTTTTGTGCTTGGTAAGCACGAAAGCGTTGCCCTTTGGTTCTTCGTAGGTGCAATCATCGGGACGTGGCCATCTTTGTGGCGTGACGCTGCCAAGGAAGGACGTACCAAAGTCGATGTGGCAATTATGATTGTGGCATTTGCTGCGATGTTGGCATTTTTGCTGTTTGGTGCCCCACTCTTTTCAGAAATTGAGCCAAGTTTTGGTGCTTGGATTTTAGCGGGTGCCTTAATTGGTCTGGGCTTAATCGTGCCGGGGCTGAGCCCATCCAATTTCTTGATTTACTTAGGGTTATATAAAGGCATGAGTGACGGTATTAAGCATGGTGACTTAAGTGTTTTGGTACCAATTGTCATTGGATTGTTTGCCATCATTGCACTACTATCAAAGTTCATGGCTTACATTTTCAAGGTTGCGTATGCTAAATTATTCCACGGTATTTTTGGAATTGTTTTAGCGTCAACAATCATGATTGTGCCGAATGATTTTAACGACTTTACGATTATTCACGTTGTCATTTCAGCGTTATTGCTAGCACTTGGAACGTGGCTTGGTTGGTGGATGAGTCGTTTGGAAGATAAGATGAATACGAAATAAAGATAAAGCGGTCGCACGATAACGTGCGACCGCTTTTTTTCAAAAAAGGTTAAGGAATTCAAGCACCAAGTTGTCACAAAGGTAACCCGGTGAGTAACGATGCTACAATCACGTCACTTAATACTGATAGTGAATGAGGTAAACATTATGAATGTGACCATGCATTTAAATTTAGAGGCATTTGAATTTGAGCTGGCAGATAGTCAGGTGATTGATGAGTTAGTGAGTAAAAAGAAGTTGAAAGTCACGATGTTAGACCATTATGGGCGATTGTACGAAGGCGATTTGGCAGAAGCTTTTTCATCAGATGATTTGACGACACGTGATTTGGTGCCGGGTAACCTATACTATGAAACTGAAGGTAAGCGACTTATATTACCCTATGAATTGCTGAAGAAAATGGATAAACACTATGTTCATTTGGCTGCAGCAGTCGATGCAGAAGCGTTTGTCGCGTTTTTGAAGCAGGCAGATCAGGAAATAATACTAAGCTGTAAATTATAAAAGCAGGCGGACATTAAAATCCGCCTGCTTTTTAAATAGCGCGCAAAATAGCCATGCTGATAATACCGACTAAAACCGTCCACATAATTGATTTCGTTCGCCAAATTGTAAGCAATGTTGGAATAGTTGCGAAAACGGCTAACCAATTAATGCCAGGTAGTTGTCCCGCTTTAATCACGACTAGATTTTCAAAAAATAACGCTGTCATCAGGCTTAGTGGAATGAACGCTAAAAAAGATTGTAGCCAGTTTGGTAATTTACCAAAACGAACTAAAACAAATGGTGAGATACGAGGCAACCAGGTAGCTAATCCGGCAGTAATTAACACAATGACGTAATAACTTGTCATACAAAACCTCCTGGGCGTTTAGCATTCAAATATGCACTTAGTCCAGCAGCAATAACAGTCGCAATCAGTACTGCACTAGCACTGCCGAAAAATGGTGCCATGATTAGATAAATCAAAACCGTACTACCGACAGTCGTGATAATTAAACGACGAGTTGTGATGACTTTGGCAGTATCGATTTGAAAATACCAAAGCGCCGCAAACATAGCGACTAGAGCAAAATCCAAACCAAATTGCTGTGGGTTTGGAATAAATTGACCAAAAAAGGCCCCAACGAATGTCGCAATAATCCACGCAAGATATGACGAGACATTTACACCGTGCTGCCAGCTAACCGTGATGTTGGTGTTGGTATGATTACTAGCAAACACACCGTAGGATTCGTCAGTTAACAGGGATCCCATGCCGATGGCTGATGGCAATGATTGATGGCTAAATTTTTGAGCCATCGATAGCGACATCAATAAGTGCCGTGCGTTAACTAGAAATACTAATGAAGTAATCGCAGATACTGGTGCCATGGAAGCAGCCAAACTGGTCATTAAAAATTGTGCGCTACCAGCATAAACAAAAATTGACATGCCAACAATGAACCAAATTGGCAAATGCGCACTGACGCCCAGAATCCCAACCGTTAACCCGATGCTCAAGTACCCTAACATGGTTGGTGCAGCATCTAATACACCACGTTTGAACGTGTACGTTTCATCCATAAGCCTGCCCTACTTTCCAGATTGTAAAGATATGTGCAATTACAACATACATACTCGGAAATCACTAGCGATAAATTTGTCACAGCTATTAAAAAACAGATTTAATAAAGTGCTCGTTTAAGGTTGAAAAAGTTTCATCAAAAATTTCTTTAAGGCTTTCAAACTACGATTAAATCATTGAATAGCAGAAATCATCTTTTGAACCAAATGGAGGAACGCGTTATGTTTAGCTATAGTACATTGGATTATGCAAAGTTTGTTTACGACCCAGCCATTTGTGATTTTATTGCGACAACCAATGATGGCCAAAATGTGGATTTGCGCCAAGTTGCATCAGCGGAAGAAACAGTGGCATATCAATTGCCGGCACCTGTATATCAACAAGTATCAATGTAGTTAACAAGGAATATCTAAAAAAATAGACGAATCGCAATTGCGATTCGTCTATTTTTGTGGTCTAAGCGCGTGAAAGTTCGTTTAAAGTTCTGCCCTGAGCATCTTTTAGCTGAAGCCAAGTGTTTGTACCGGCAAAGTACAGGAAATGGCCGACTTCATTAGCACTCTTCAAGACCACATCCTTAGTAGTGTGACCATTAGAAATGGCGTCAGCGTGTTCTTCACGTAATGTTAAAGCGAATCGCTGTGCAAAGCCGACTGATCCATCTTTGTTCAGTGGCATATCAGTTTGCAATGTTGCGCCCGCAGCGATGACCATTTCATCACGCTTGCGCCAAGTAACGGTTGCCTTTGCACCGTTGTAATCAATGAAGAATGGCACATCTGCAAAGTCTTGCTTAAAACGGTGTTGCGCTTTTGCTGGTTTCTTAGGAGCTTTAGTGTTTTCGACTAAGGAATCAAGGTACTTGGCAATTCCAGTAGATAAGTCAGTTGTACCAAACAATTCTGGCAAAGCGTTGGCTGTTTCTTCGGATAGCGTAATCGTGATTTTCTCGGGCATGATCAGATCCTCTAAATTTACTTGTGGTATGGGCTGTGAGCGTTAATCATAAACGCACGATAAATTTGCTCAGTTAAAACCAGACGCATCAATTGGTGTGGCAACGTAAATCGGCCAAAACTAATTTGTGTATTGGCGCGTTGCAAAACTTCAGGCGCCAAACCGAGTGATCCACCGATGACGAAAGTGATATCCGAATCACCGCGAAGAGCCAACTTATCGATTTCGGCAGCAAGTTCTTCGCTGCTACGTTCGTTTCCCTTGATGGCCAAGGCGAAAACATATTCCTTATCCTTGATTTTTGATAGGATGCGTTCGCCTTCTTTGCCCATAACTTGGTCCATTTGGGCCTGTGACAATTGTTCGGGTGCTTTTTCGTCAGGAACCTCGATTATTTCGAACTTTGCAAACTTTTGCAAACGTTTTGCGTATTCTGCAATACCATCTTTCAGGTATTTTTCTTTCAATTTTCCGACACCAATGATTTTAATATTCATTCGTCTTAAACCTTTCTTAAGAAATTTATTGATTTCATCATAGTTTTTAACAGTTGTGGATAACTGTTTAAACAAATTGCAATTAATACCTTTTCCACATGTTACTAACAGGTTGTGAATTGGCTACAAACGTTATTATATCAAAGATTCATAGGGTTTACGTGGATAGTTATCCACATTTATCCACAGATGGGTAAAAATCGTGTGGATAACTCTGGAAACGTTAGAAACTCGGCATTTGATCATAATTTTTCACAATTTAAGCCACAAAAAATTCTGGAGTAAAAACAGTTTTGCACACCCCATTTTTGCCTGAAATAATTGAATACAAAGTATGAAAAGGATGTAAGTTTGTAATATTCGGAAAACAGGATGATTTAGCATCATATACATGAAAATCGTGATATTTGTCGATAAAAGGCGTACATTTTGGCATGTGAATTCAGAAAGCTACCAAAATCTCTAAAATTCATTAAGGTTAAACTTAACAACACTTCAGAAATGCCCATATTTAGGGGTATTGCATGTAACAATTAGTTTCGCACAGGTTTTCCACACTGACTTTTCCCCCGTGGATAGTGGGTTTCATTGCACAAATGGCCATTTTATCCACAAGTTTTCCACAGGTTGTGGGGAAAAGCATGCGGTTATCCCCTATTTATCCACAAAATTCTGTGTAAAACCTTCATCACGCTTCCTGTATAATAAATCAAGTTGGGGGATACTTAATATTATGAAAAAACGATTCAGTGGTTTAACACCGCCACAAGTCTTAACGTTAGGTTTTTTGGCAATTATCTTTGTCGGCGCCTTGATTTTGACATTACCAATTTCACATCAACAAGGTGTTCATATTAGTTTTATGGATGCGTTATTCACAGCCGTGTCGGCAACCGCAATTACGGGTTTGACCGTTGTGAATACCGCGACCACCTGGTCACTATTCGGCCAGATTATTCTATTGATTATGATTGAAATCGGTGCCCTTGGATTTATGACGTTTGCGGTTTTGTTATTTGCAATCACTGGGCAACGAATGGATTTGAAAGCGCGTTTGATGGCACAACAGGCTTTGAATCTGCGTAATTTAGCGGATGTTAAGAGTGTGCTGCAGTATGTCTTCTCGCTATCTGCCATCATCCAAGTCATTGGCGCTGTTTTGATGATGCCGGACTTTATTCCCCGCTTCGGCTGGACGCACGGTATTTATTTGAGCATTGCATCGTCAATTTCGGCATTCGGTAATGCTGGATTTACATTTTTCGATGAACCAGTATTCTTTTTGCGCAATGATCCATACATTTTATTGGTCTGGATGCTGTTAATTTCAGCCGGTTCACTTGGATTCTTGGTTTGGCGAGATTTGCTCTTATTCCACAAGCAACGCCGATTGAGTTTGCACACCCGCGTGGCGTTGTACGTCTCAGCGTGGTTAACCGGATTAGGATTCTTATTCTTCTTGTTTACCGAAAAAGGCTTGGCGCCGTTGGCTAATTCGACTTCAATTGGTCACCGCGTGATGGATACGCTGTTCTTAGCGGTTGTTCCTCGAACAGCTGGACTTGAAGTTGTGCCACTTAGTTCGATTTCGGCGGCTGGTTTAATGATTATCATGCTGTTGATGTTCGTCGGAGGAACGCCAGGATCAACGTCTGGTGGTATTAAAACGACTACGCTTGGTATTTTATGGTTGCAGTCAATGGCAGCCCTCAGAGGTCAGGAAACGGTTAATTTCGGTGGTCGTCGTTTTAGCCAAAAAATTGTGATTAAGGCGATGATGTTGGCTGTTATATCCAGCGTATTCGTGGTCGGCGTGTCATTGTTGCTAACCATCACGGAATCAATTCCTAAGGGTGAAGGTCTTGAATACATTGTCTTCGAAGTCATTTCAGCCTTTTCAACAACTGGTTTTTCAATGGGTCTAACCCCTCACCTGACTGATTTTGGTAAGGTGGTCATTATGATTGTGATGTTCATTGGCCGTGTTGGTTTGTACACGGTTATGTTCTCGGTCATGAATATTCGTGAAAAGCCAACGAGCTTCCAATACCCAACTGAAGAAATTATCATTGGTTAGAAATTAAGCACCGACAATATTTTGTCGGTGCTTTTTATGTGCATTCTGGATACAATAGTCTTAAACATAGGAATTGAAACGGGGGAAATCATGACGAAGGTTGATTTGGTAGCAACGGACTTGGATGGGACGTTTTTGAGTGATACAAAAAGGATTAACGAGGACTTTTTTGACCAAATTTTAAAGCGACTTGAAGCGACAAATGGTCATTTTGTGATTGCGAGTGGTCGTGATGAAGAGCAAATCCACAAGCAATTTAAGCCATTTGTTGGTCGATATGATGTTGTGGCTGATAACGGTGCAGTTGTTCGAACGGCTAAAGGCGAATTGCTAAATGTGTCCGGGTTGTCTGTAGCGGAAGTTGAAACAATGATGCAAGTTGTGGCTGATTTACCATTTGATCCACGTCAAGGCGCGCTATTTACTGGTCATGAGGCGGTGTATATGTTGCGCGATCAAGGTCGTTTGAACTTGGCTCATCAATCGCTAGTTTTGATGATGTTTTCAAATGTTAAGATGATTGATTCATTAGATGAGATTCACGAACCAATTTTGAAGGTGACAATTACGTATGCTGAGCATCAAATGATGGATTTCATCGCTGCAGCGCGTGACGCGCTGGGTAATCGCGCCCACGTGACCACGTCGGATTACGGATCAGTCGATATTGTGGCACCAGATGTTAATAAGGCTAATGGGTTGGCGTATGTTGCTAAGCATTATGGTCTTAATTTGGAGCAAGATTTGGTTGCGTTTGGTGACGGGTTGAATGATGCTGAAATGTTGGCAAAAGCGAAGCGTCCATTTGCCATGCCAAATGGTGATAAAACCTTAATTGCAACCTACCCTGTTGCGGATGCTGATAATAACCACGACGGAGTTTTAACAACTTTGGAAAATTTATTAAATAAATAATAAGACGACAATACGTTTCAATATGCAAAATTATGCATATTGAAACGTATTTTTGTATACAGGAATCATACCTTGGCTTGATGTTCAAAAAGCGACTTTGTGAAGTTCACAAACTAGTAACATTGTTGATTTAAAATTTAAAGATGAAGTTAAATGTTTGTTCGCATCGGAGTTCAAGGAGGAATAACCATGGCATATATGGTATTTAAAGTTGGCGCACAACGGGTATCATGCACTGTATATGATGGTGAACAACCAAAAGAACGATCTGGATTCGATGTTTTAGGGGCTGATGAACAGATTGTTGCCAAGATGAAACGATTGATTAAGCTCTATGGCGCTTTTTATACGTTGAAAAGTGTTGGTGTACTAACCGAAAATGGTGATTTTAAAGAAAAAACGCTGCAAAAGTTGCCGGTAACGGTAGGTAAATTATCGGCTGAAGACACGGTCAAAAACACCTGCCAAATGTATGATACAAACAACTAATTGTTATTTGTGAATAACGTCACAACAAAAGGTTTAGATTTTATAAAGACGGTAGTGAACGTTTTCACAAAACAGTCATAGCAGGGGTTTAGAGCAACATAAAATAAAAAATCACCGTCAATAATGACGATGATTTAGCAATTATTTGAGATTATCCATTGCTTCGTTAAGCAATTTGTCTACCAGAATGTTACCTGCGCTGGTTGCGTGTCCCTTTACCCAGATGAATGACAAACGCCCCTTTACTTGTTGCACCAAATCATAGACTTGTTGCCAAGCAGTTAAGTTAGCAATTTCGCCAGAAGCTTTACGCCACCCCTTTGATTGCCAGTTGTACATCCAATCTGTGACAGTGTCTAGAACGTACTTTGAATCGCTGACAATCGTGACTGGTTCAGGAACTTTGGCCATCTGCAAAAGCGCGTTGATTAGACCGAGAATTTCCATTTCGTTGTTCGTGCGACCGTAAAAAGCACCACTGTCTGAGAAAACGGGTGTCTGCATATCTGAGCCACGGTAAATAGCGATCGCCCAAGCAGCTTTGTCAGTTGGACGCACGTGACCACCAGCTACATTGCCTGTGTTACGACTACCACCATCCGTGAAGATGTAATAATATTCATCTTTTGCATCAAATTTACCATCGTAAGCTGTTTCGTATTTACGTGATAAATCACCTGAGGCGCCAGTTTGATCATCAAACCAAGCTTGTGCTTCAGCGCGCGTTGCAAAGCCTTTGTACTTCGGTGCTGGCTTTGTGTGGGTGTACTTTTGAACCTCAGACCATGGCTTGGTGTAGAGGCCCTCGAACTGGTTTCCGACAATTGCGTAGGTCTTCATTGTTTCTCCCTAATTTTCGATTAATCTTATGTAATATCATAGCTTAAATTGTTATGTAACGGAATTATTCAGCTATTTTTTATTCGAAGGGGAACCGGATGTTTAAGTATTATTTCACTTATGAACCATCGATTCCAACGGGCATTGGGTTTGGCCAATTTTCATTGACCCATGGCACAATGCTTTTGCTAATGGCGGGTTTGATTTATTATATTGTCCGCTATTATACTGCAGCAACTGACAGCCGTCGTCGCCACATGCGTTGGGGGATTGCGATTGCCATTTGGACGATGGAATTATTTAAGGATTTCTATTTGGCTGTGACTGGTCAATGGGAACCAAGTTTGTTGCCACTGCATTTGTGTGGCTTTGGGTTGATGATGATTGCGGTGGATGCCATCCATCCTAACAAAACCACCCGCGAAATTTTGTATAGTTTAACGATTTGGGGAGCTTTCGCCGCTGAAATTTTCCCAGATTGGGCGTACTATCCAATTATGAATCAATGGGCATTGCAAAGTTTCTTGATTCACGCATTGTTGATTGCCTATCCAATGATGTTGATGGTGAGTGGCGAAATGGTGCCAAACTGGCGTGAATTGTGGCGTCCGGTATTATTCTTGGTTGTTGTCGTACCGTTTGTCATTTGGGTGAATGGTCAATTGGGAACGAACTTTTTCTTCCTAAACGTCGCAGCGCCAGGATCACCGTTGGAGCCTTTGCAACAAGCCTTTGGACATGGTGCTTTGTATATCACTGTGGTGCTCTCACTTTTGGCATTGCTGTGGGTCATCATGTACACGCCATGGGAAATTGCCAAGCGTCGTAAAGCGGCGGTGGCTGTCACAGTATAATCTGATATGAAAAAACGGTAGAACGCTGAGTTCTACCGTTTTTGTGTTTACAATGGAATTTTTAAATCATGATCAGGGTTTACGAGCTTCGTTTTCTTAACGAAAATCACGTTCATTAACCAAGCTGAGATAACAGGGACGATGATATACGCGCCAAGCAGTCTCAACCAAATATAGGCGCCGTCAGATGCTTGTAAAGCGGTTAGAGGACCAATTAGGCCAGATGCGCCAAAACCAGCTGAAAACGGCGTTCCTTTGATCGACAAGAGTGTGGCGACACTACCAGCAATTCCGGCGGCAATCATGACCGGAACGAATAACAAGGGTTTGCGCAACATATTGGCCATTTGAATTTTTGGTGAGCCGATAACGTGGGCAATTGTGCCACCGATTGGATTCACCGAAGCGCTCATCCAGGCTAATGTCAGCGCGCCAGCAACAATACCAGCATTCGCTGCACCAGATCCGACGCCAGCAATGCCAAGTGCAGTCGCGATGCCGACTGATGAAATAGGTGAAACAATCAAAGCCGCAAATGCTAGCCCTAAGAAAATACCCATCGGCAAGGGTGAAAGGTGGGTTGCCACCGCAACGACATTACCAATTGCATTTTGGATGCGAATCATCCAAGGCAAAGTCGCCAAACCAATGCCACCGCCAATCAACAATGTGATAGTGGGCAAGAAAATAATTTTGAGTTGACCGAGCCGAGGTTCCAACACGATCACGAGCAAAGCTGAAATGAACGTGACAAGCATAATGTTCAAAATCGCGCCGGTACCGGCTAGGGTATAGGTGTTGTTCGGATTAATCGTCACTACACCGGCTGAGACGACGCTCGCTAGACCGATTGAGGCGGACGCTAACGTACTGAGCCGTAGGAAATAACCGACGGCAAACGCAGCAATAATTGGCAACATGCTTTGTGAGACACTCGTCATCATGGTGATGAGACGAACCAAAGGATGTTGACCGAAAAGTAATAAGACCTGGCTTGTTAAAGCAGGTGGCAACAGAGCAATGATAATGCCGAGGCTATTACCATTTAAGACATTTAACGTGAAATCTTGCCAATTACGGCGCGGTGATACAAGCGTTTCAGGGTGCATCGTTAGCGTCTCCTCTTTAATGGGTATGGGTGCGGAAAATAAAAAGCCGATTTGAATGAACAAATCGGCTTTGATTTGTTGATACTAATCATACGGACAAACCAATTAGTGTCAACTAGTTATTTAACTTTAATTTATGGTCTAGGTGGCTAAAAACAGTTTTATCGGCATAACCGATCACGACCCCTTGGAAAAAGAATGAGACCAAGGTTCCGATGTTAACCGCTACCAAGTTGCCAGTAAAGGCCCAAACAGCCAATGAGATGACCATCGGAATGGCGAAATTAACAATTTGCGCGACACCGGCGTTTCCCTTGAAGAACATGAAACGCGTTAAGTTCGTTAAGTCATCTAGGGGATGCAAAATGAATTGCAAACGCTGGGTGATTGAAACCCCGCAACCGACTGAAACAATTGCAATCAAATCAATCAGTAAGCGGGTGGGCATTGGCAAATCACCGATGCCTTGTGCGGCAAAAAATGATGAGACAAACCCAATGATGACACTAAACGTCAAGACGAATAGCAAATTACCAATCACACGTGGCCAATCAATACTCTTCAAAAGGACGCAACTGAGAATCGCGGCGATAAGTCCGTATGCAAACAAAAACACACTGATTGATAGGCCGGTTGCGTTGGCCAAATTGGCTGCAGATGCCGTCCAGGGTGCTGACCCCATGTTGGTGGCAACTGTTAAGCCGTTACCGACAGCGTTGAAGAGCAAGCCGGCAATAAAATAAAGTCCTGTTTCACGACTGCTTAAATTGCGCAGCTGTCCGTTTTCGTTATACATCGTAAATACCTCTTTCTCTATTCTAACAGTATGTGTTAATGAACAAAACGACTGTCAGGACTTTTTAAAAGGTTAATTAACGAGTTTATGTTACGATAATGTTACAAATGGAGAAATTATTATATAGGGGGACTTAATTATGGGTGCTTATGGAGCTTTTTGGCGTAACTATTTTAACTTTTCAGGACGTTCAACGCGATCAGAGTTTTGGTGGCCGTACATTATTAACATTGTGATTGCGTTGATTTTGGGATTTTTGGCAGGACCACAAAGTAGTCACTGGTGGACAGCGCCATTCGGAATTGCGACGGTTGTGTTTGGTTTGTTGATTATCATTCCGATGTGGGCATTGATTGTTCGTCGCGTGCGCGACACAGGTGTTAAGCATGTGGTCCTTTGGGGCGTATTGGGAGTCATTTTCAACATCATTGCGTTCATTTTTGGTTTCATTCCAACAAATCAATTTAAGTAACGGGAATGTTCGGAAAAATAGAGATAATGTTCGTGTTTAGAGGTCGTTTTCGGCCTCTTTTTATTTATTGTTTGCAAAACCTTTGTGTTAATCGTTTTAATGTGCGACAATAGTTAAGTTGTTTTTAGAAAAGTGAATACATTTTATAAGGAGTTTTGCTTCATGTTTGAACGCTACTTCAAGTTGTCTGAACTTGGGACGACGATGCGCACGGAATTTTTGGCCGGTGCGACAACGTTCGTTTCAATGGCCTACATTCTTTTCGTTAACCCATCTGTTTTGAGTGCTGCGGGGATGGATAAAGGGGCTGTGTTCACGGCAACTGGATTAATCGCAGCGATTGCAACCATCTTTATGGGTGCCGTTGCACGTTATCCTTTCGCCATTGCACCGGGACTTGGTGTGAACGCCTTCTTTGCTTACAGTGTGGTAATCGGAATGGGTGTTAAATGGCAAACGGCATTGGCAGGCGTATTCGTCGCCGGTGTCATCTTCTGGATTTTGACAGTTCTCCGCATTCGCGAAACGATTATCAACGCCATTCCAGCTGATTTGAAGGCTGCTATTGCAGGTGGTATCGGTTTGTTTATTGCCATGATTGGACTGGTCGACGGTGGGATTGTCGCGGCCAACAAGTCGACGATCATTGGCTGGGGCGACTGGAGCAATCCACAAGTGATGCTAACGATTTTTGGTGTCTTGGTCAGTTTTGCGTTGTTCGCACGTAAGATTCCAGGTGCTATCTTTATCGGTATCGTGATTACATCAATTGTTGGATTGGTAACAGGCTTGATTCCTGCACCATCTGGCATTGTTGCCGGGGTGCCAAGTTTGGCACCAACGTTTGGACAAGCCATCTTCGGTTTGCACGACGTGTTCACAATGCAGATGATTCCAGTTATTCTAACGTTCTTGCTAGTGGCATTCTTTGACACGGCTGGTTCTTTGGTTGGAATTGCTCGCTCTGGTGGATTCTTGGTCAACAATGAATTGCCACGTGCTGGTAAGGCTTTGATGGCCGACTCAATCGGAATGTTGGGTGGTGCCTTGTTGGGAACATCACCTACAACAGCATTCGTTGAATCATCAACTGGAATCGCCGTTGGTGGTCGTTCAGGAATGACGTCAGTCTTTACAGGAATCTTCTTCTTGTTGGCATTGTTCTTCTCACCATTGTTGGTTGTCGTGACGTCTCACGTGACGGCGCCAGCTTTGATCGTAGTGGGTGTGTTGATGGCTGGAAATCTTGCTGCTGTTAACTGGGAAGATTTCCCAATTGCCGCTGCGTCATTCTTGACGGTTATTGGTATGCCATTGGCTTACTCTATCTCAGATGGAATTGCCATCGGATTTATCGTGTACCCATTCTTGATGATCGTAACTGGTCGTGGTAAGAAGGTTCACCCAATTATGTATGCACTAGCAGTTGTCTTTATCGGCTTTGTTTACGTGCTACAAACTAATCATTAATAATGAGTTGTTTCATGTGAAACAAAAATGGGCAGGGCTACCAATTTGGTAACCCTGCCCATTTATTTTAGTGAGATGCTACGAATGCCTTAAAGTTTGGCATGACCGTATCCAACCAGGCGATTGTGCTGTCATCAGTGAGATTATCCGTCCCACTTAACTTTTGGTGACCGGCACCAACTAGCGTATCATTCCCCATCAAAACGGGTGATTGTAGAGCAAACAAAATATCGCGCAAGTGCATTTGCGCATAAACGGTTCCCAAAAATCCAGGGGTGGTTCCCATGATTAATGATGGCTTGTTGATCATGACCTTGTCGACACGTGACAACCAGTCGATGGCGTTCTTTAGGACACCTGGAATTGAGTGGTTGTACTCAGGCGTCAACCAGATGACACCGTCAGCCTCTTTAACAGCTTGCTTGAATGCCACAACTTCTGGTGAAGGTGTTAGTTCATCATCCACGCTGTAAAATGGCAAGTTATTAATAGATAGAACATCAATTGATAGGTCATCAGAACCGTAACGCTTGGCCAAAAAGTTAGCCAAGACACGGTTTAATGAGTTCTTGCTGTTACTACCAACGATTGCAACGTATTTCATAAAGCTTATTCTCCTACGTTAAATTGAAAAATACTGTCTTCAAGTTTACAGCAGGAATGATGAAAACCAAAATGATAGCCATTATTTGGCAGATGTTTGTTGATACGGAAACAAAACTCACCTATAATGAAAATGGTATAGGAGGGTTTTGTTATGGACCAACAACGCGTTTTCATTCAGAGTTATATGTCATTAATGAGCAAGTTAGTCGGACTGAATCAATCGAAGATGAGCGAAAAACTTGCTGATTATCGTCACCCAGAAGTGGAGACACTAGAGTTCATTGCGAATCATCCAGACGATGCAAACGTCACAAAATTGGCGGAATATTCTGATATGACGCGTGGCGCAATTACGAAAATCACGAATAAGATGATTGAAAAAGGGCTAGTTACTGATTATAAGAAGCCGGAAAACAAAAAAGAACGATACTTTACGCTGACTGACAAGGGACGCGAAGTGAATGAAGTTCATGAGTCGTTGAACAACGAATTTTTCGATCGGGACAAGCCAGTGTTCGATGCAGTGAGCTCAGCAGACATTGATAAGATGATTGCGTTTGCCCAAACTTACAGCCAATTTTTGGATGCTGAAATAGCGAAAACAAAAGAATAGATACCGAAGCTGCAACTGGTTTTAAACGAGTTGCAGTTTTTTATTGTTCTTATTTTGTTGACAAGGAAACAAAATAAGTTTAATATCTATTTTTGTTGACAAGGAAACAAAAAGAAGAGTCGAATAAATCGACGATTCTTGCTCACAACAATTAAACGAGGTTTTATATATATGTTCCATTCAAAGACGATGCAAGTCGATCCGCTACCTGCTAATTTGGTTAGCATTGCGTGGTTGTTAGTCCTTGGTGCGATGGCGCCTATGTTGGATTCAACGATGGTGAATATTGCTGTTAATCAACTGCGCATTGATTTTGGTACCAGCCTGGCACTGATTCAGTGGACTGTTACTGGCTTTATTCTAGCGATGGGTGCTGCCGTGCCATTTTCAAGTTGGCTAGTTGATCGCTTTTCCGGCAAGATGGTCTATTTCTGGTCAGAAATCGCATTTGGTGTTGCGTCACTGCTTGCTGGCCTATCAGGCAATGTTGAAATGTTGATTGCATTGCGCATTGTGCAAGGCTTTGCGGCTGGTATGATTATGCCGGTTATGTTCACGCTGCTAGTTGATTTATTTGGCGGTGACAAAATGGGTCGCGTGATGTCGATTATCGGTGTACCTATGACATTAGGTCCGATGGCTGGACCGATTATTGGTGGCTTGATTGTCCAATTGATCTCATGGCGCTGGATTTTCTTCATTAATGTGCCAATTGTTTTAATCTCAGCATTGATGTTATATAAGAAGGTGCCAGCGATTGCGCCTAAAAATCCGTCTGCTACTTTTGATGGCTTTGGTGTCGGATTGTTGGTCGCACTTTCAGTAACGTTTGTTTATGGCACGGTTCAAGCCAGCACGACAGGATCGTTTAACAACCAGCTAACTGTTGCCTTCGGTGCGTTGACAATCGTTATTTTAATTGGGTACTTGTTGTACGCTTGGCGTTATCCAAATACGGCAGTGTTGCCCCTTCGTCTTTTCAAGCACCGCAATTTTTCAGGTGCCATGCTAGGTAACCTCCTAGCCGGCTTTATCACTAGCGGACCAATGATTTTGTTGCCCCTCTTTTTCCAAGATGTTCGTGGCGAAAGCGTCATTATGGCTGCGGTATCACTCATCCCACAGAGTGTCGGCATGCTAGTTTCACGTGGAACAATTGGTAAGTTGATCGATACGATTGGTGCTCGTTGGGTTGTCATTACGGGTACAGTACTTACTATTATTAGTACATTGCCTTTTGTATTCTTTGATGCCCAGACGGCCTACTGGTTAATTGCTATTGTGATGTTTGTTCGCGGTGTTGGTGGTGCGGCGGTTAAGTCAGCCATTCAAGCCGATGCTTATGTTGGTATTGACCGAGTTGATTCAGGTAAGGCATCGTTGGGATCTAACTTGTTTCAACAAGTTGGCTCAGCCTTCGGGTCAGCTGTCCTAGCCACATTGGTTGCTGGCTTTGTCAGTGCACATCACATTGTTCAAACAGCCCAATTGTTGGGTGCATATCAATACGCATTTGCTTGGGGGACAGTCTTTGTTGTTTTGATGATTGTTCCGGCATTTATGCTAACTCACAAAGTGAAGTAAATATAATCCACAAAACTGTTCACGTTCGCGTGGACAGTTTTTAATTTAGGAGGATTACATGACATTGAATGTCAGAGGTTGTATATTTAGTTAATAACGAATTTTTTAGGGTGAGAAAAATATGGAGTGGATGATTGAGAAAAAGGACCGCCAGAAAGTAGAGTTACTACGCTATTTGGTATCGCGGCCTGAGATTAAATTGCCACTAAAGGTAGTCCAAGAATACTTCGATTGGTCAAAGTATATGGTGCTATCGACAATTCGTGGCTTGTTTGATGATATGCAGGAATTTTATGGTGAGGAACCATCATTTTTTAAATTATCAGAAGATGAAAAAATGATTGAATTAACGCAGAATCGTAACGTTGATTCAAACGTCTTTGCGTTGCAGTACATGCGTCAATCAATTCCGTGGCAACTAATGCGCGAGACGTTTAATGAAACGATGCGTTCATATGAAGATTTTGCTGTTCGCAATTTAACAACCGTTTCTTCAGCGCGTAATGGGAAACTACAACTCGACGAATTCTTTGAACAACACGGTATTACAATTACGCAGGATTATACGTTGACAGGGAACGAGGCAGAAATACGCGCAGTGTATTTCCGACTATTCGTAAAGTATTTTGCAGATCGCATTTTTCCTTTTTCGGATGAAGAGTTGGCGCTAGCAAATCAAGCGATTAAAGCGATTATCAAAATCATTTCACCTGAAGAAACTAAAATTCGGCAAAGTAAGCGAATTGCGTTGCGATTTTCAACTGCGATTTGACTTGAACGTCTACAATTAGGTCATTTTGTGGAAGATGATGCAATTGATGATTTGTTGTTGCCAAATGATCAATTAAACGACAAGTCACAGCGCCTCATTGCGTATTTCGAACAGCAAGTGAAGCTGCGTGTTCCAGATATTTCTGATGAGCACCTACATCGTGAAGCACGTTATGCCTTGATTGCGCTATTTTCAATTGACGTTGGGTATGAAGTTGGTCGCTATGAGAATTTGACACCATCAGCGGCGGGGATGATTGAGGGATTTATTCGCTTGGTTGACCGTCATTATGATGATTTCTTTGGTTATCAGTTGACGGCACGTGAACGGGACCTTATTCGAGAAGTATTTTTCGGCACGTTGATTGGTGCGGTGGTTAGTCCGACAAGCGACGATCGACAAATGGTGGTGCGCTTCGATGCGGCGTATGAACAATTCCCATTAATGGCTGATTTTACGTTGAATCTGATTGATGATATTGCAGAGCGTCGTCAACTTGATGTGACGGCAGCACGAAATGCGTATTTTGAAATTCTTTACGTTGGATTTGCATCGGTATTTGATATGCACCGTGTGTTTCCAAAGATTAAAGTTGCGATAGATATTAATTATCAATTTGGTCTCGAAGCTATTTTGACAGATATGCTACTAGGATTGCGGGCAATGAATGTTGAGGTGTCTGAATTCATTGATGACGACACTGATATTTTGATATCTGACATCAATCATGCACAGATTCCCGAAGAAAATACATTTATCTGGCCAACGATGCCAACCTCATTGGATTTTGAGCAATTGCGTCGCCGTTTGAGCGAAATGAAGGTTGAAAAGTTTGAAGAAGAGCGTGGAATCAAGCTACGTTTCCCTACAAATTAATACGTTTTTTTTATTGTTAAAAAAAACAAAAAAATTACAAGCAAACCTCACGAGAAGTCTTTATTATAAATAACGTAATAGAAATGATGTGCAAGAGAAAAGGGAAGCTATATTATCTTTGCCAGTCGTTCGAGCGTGCTCTTCTGCGGGAGCCAAACTTGTAACCGAACAATTGAAGTCGCTGACTTTTTGGGGTTTGTTCAAATTCAAGTGAATGACAATGGTGCCTATCTGCGAAGGCGATAGTTGTGTGACCACAAGTGAATCTTCACAGATGATTTGTTACGGGAAATATTTTGATATATTTCTACTCACTCAATACTCTCTCTAAAAAATAAAAACCAGGATGTCTGCGCATCCTGGTTTTTATTTTTAACGGCTGAGATTATTTAGCACGTCCAACACGGGTTGGAATGCTTCGAGTGTGTGGTACCGGTCACCAATTAGCACACCGTCATAACCGATGGCGCTGGCGATTGGTGATCCAACTTCATCCATGTGCCCGCCCAGAATCAATTGGTAATCAATGGCTGGGTAATTGCTTTTCATGAAGGCGCGAATTGTGTTGTGCACATCGCGAATTTCATCGATTGAATAAAGGGCACGTCCCATTTCAGTAGAAGCCAATGATTCATAGGCGATGATGATTGGCTTGGTGATTTTTTGATCCAAAAGCAGAATGTCTAGTTCTTCAGTAACCATTTCTAGGTTGCTGTATTGACCGACTGATATGATTGGCTTAATGTCGTTTTCCAAAGCGTTTTCGAGACGCTTGCGAACGATTAGCAAGCCTTCGTTAAGTGACTTACGACGCTCCAAGTGACCAATGAAACTCGTCGTGATACCAAGCGAACGCAAGACACTAGGTGAAATCTCACCCACGGTACGCTCTTTGATTGTCAAATTTTGACTGATGACTTCGAATTTATCGTGGTCATTATCAACTGGCAGCGTTGGTGCAATTTTTAAGTCAACTTGAACTTCGGCATTATCTAAATCGTTTAGAAATTGCTTTTGAAGTTCAAAATCCACTAAGTTTTTAAAATTTAGAACAGCTAACATTGATTTATCCTCCCCCAAAGGTAACGTTGTTATACTTTTCGATTGATTACTTGCAGTATACCCCATATTTCTGATGAAAGAATGGCTGATAATCGAATAATGGAAACTGAGTCATGAAAAAGCCACGAAAACATGGTTTAATTTAATTCTGGGGGGAAGGAAATGAAGGTATATCACGTAAAATGGATTTTAAAAGCCCTATCAGTTATTGGTATCTTACTAACGATTTGGGCTGTGTTTAAACTTTATCAGATGGGCGCGTTTAGCAATTCAAAAGTATTGATTGAATTGCTAAAGGGATACGGAATTTTGGCGCCAATTGTTTTTATTTTGATTCAGATTATCCAAGTGGTCATTCCAGTGTTACCGGGTGGTGTATCATTGGCTGCCGGTGTGTTGATGTTCGGTCCTTGGTGGGGATTCCTGTACAATTATATTGGTATTGTATTGGGGTCTTTGGCATTGTTCGCCTTGGGAAGGCGCTTCGGACACCGTATAATCGACATTTTCGTTAGCGAGGCTACGCTTGATAAATATATGCACCGTCTGGATTCGAAAGGCTGGCACATCACGTTTGCGTTGCTTATTTTCGCACCAGTTGCCCCGGATGATGCCTTAGTTCTGTTAACGAGTTTGACGAAAATGACTTGGCGAGAATTCACATTGATCATTTTGCTTGGTAAGCCACTTTCAATACTTGCGTATAGTTTGGGGATGCTTTACGGGGCTGATTGGCTAATGAATTTTGTTGGTAAGTAGCGTATTTGAGACATAATAATTGTAAAGATTATTACGACGATATTCCTAACTTTTTATGCGTTAATTACAAGTGAAGTTCGGTAATGACCGCATATTAATAAACAGACATTTGTCCTTGTACGACTTTAAACAATTAACCCCGTGAAACCTAGGTTTCACGGGGTTTTATGTTACATTTCAATGTTTGCTAAATCGTTAAGATTTCTTGATAATAGATAAGTTGAGTTTTTCTATTTGGAGGAGATGACACCATGTCACATCACACACAAGCTGGCCGTCAATTAACGACGGGAAGCTTGGCAGTTGCTATGGTTCCTGCGATGGTAATTTCCGCAGGCCTAACAGCACTTATGGCAGCGAAAGCATATGAAATGATTCGGCTAGCAAATGCGAACGGAAAAGTATTAGAAGAGAAAGCGAAGCAAGCAAATGATTAAGCGTGTATTTACGTATCTAAAAGATGACGTCATGTTCACGGTTAGTATGATACTTGCTGTTGGGACGTCTTTCTTTGTAACACCTGATTTTGGGTCTGTTAATTGGCATACTATTTTCAGTTTGATGTCGATGATGATTTGGGTTGGCTTTTTGGAACGAGCGGGCGTTTTGCACGCCGTCTCAGTTTGGTTGGTCAGCCGTAGTCACCATGCGCGAACGCTGATGACTTCTGTCACATTCCTATCGTTCTTCGGAGCGATGTTCCTGTCAAACGATATTGCCATTTTGACCTTGATGCCAATCTACCTACGATTGGCAAAAGATCTTTCAGTTCGATTGAAGGTCATCGGGTCAACATTGGTTATTATGGCAGCCAATTCAGGGGCTATCTTGTTCCCATTTGGTAAGTCACAAAACTTGTACATGTACGGGTTCTATCACGTTAGCGTTGGACAATTTTTCAAGTGGTCAGTGTCATTGACGTTGGCGTCATTGGTTTTGATGTTCATCATTACGCGATTCGTGCGTGCGACGCCGTTGGAAATTAAGTTGAAGCCAGCTGATAAGCTAAATCATGGCTCACTTGTATTTTTAGCGATTACCGGTTTGATTTTGGTTGCAACAATCTTTGGCTGGACGCCATTTAATGTTGTCGTGCCATTGATTCTGGTTGCGTTTTTCATTTACAACCGCTCAATGTTCAAGATGGTCGACTTTGGCTTGCTAGTTACGTTCTTTTTCTTCTTCATTGCGACAAATAATTTGGCGCACATCGAAGTTATCCGCGAACTAGTTAGCTCATTGTTTGACACCAAGTCACACGTTCTATTCGGAACGTTCTTCTTGAGTCAATTCATCTCAAACGTACCATCAACAATCTTGATTTCAACATTCACCGATCATGCGCGTGAATTGTTTATTGGATCAAACATTGGTGGATTGGGAACGGTTGTTGCCTCAATGGCCAACTTGATTGGATTCCGTGTGTTCCGTCAAATTGAACCAGACTCATCTAAGTCATTCATGAAGTTGTTCATGGTTGTGAACTTCGTCATGGCAGCAATTTTGCTGGTGATTTTTGGAATTTAATAATTAAAACGGCTGTTGCTCATTTTGTTGAGCAACATGAACTGAACCCCATGAGTTGGAGTAAATCTAACTCATGGGGTTTTCTTATGTTCTCGAAAGAAATTCAAATTGAAGCAGTATCGATGTATCTCAAAGGTGTTCCGCCCGTTGCAATACGGCAAAAATTCGGAATCAAAGCTCATTCAACTCTTGAGATCTGGGTGAACTCAATCAGACAGGATGGTATTTATGGAATCAAAGATTCCCACAGAAACAAGACAAGTTATCCGTATTCCTTTAAAATCAAGGTAATTAATTGGCGACTTACACATCACGCGTCTTATCCCGTGGCAGCGCCCCAAATATTTTCGCCCTGTGACTTACACCCTATTCTACAATTCACTTATCAAGGCATTTAGGAACTTAGACGCTGATTTAAATCCCTTTTCTTTTGCAACTGCATCTAATCGCCTACGAACACTCGGTTGCAAAGTAAACGTGTAATGTTTAGTAGTCTCATTTTCATCTTCATTATTCACTGGCACTTTCAAAACAGATTCATTATCCAAACTATCGTTTGCTTGCTTTTCAGATTCAACGCCCTTACGTACTGCCTGTCTTAGTTGTTCATTCTTCGGATTAAATGCCATTATAAATTCTCCTTACCAGTTATGATTAGGCGTATAAAACGCAATGTATAAACAGTACATATACACTATATGTATACGTATAAACAGTATGTATACATACTGTTTATACATTATAAGTTTTTAGTAATATTAGCGAAAACGTTATCCATTTCCTCGAAAAACTCACGATTCTTAAGGAAAGTGCTATGGTCTTGCTTCATAGTTGATAACGATTCTTTATCAAGAGTTGTTCGGTTGAACAGTTCTTTTGACGGAACAATTCCAATTACAGATTCTTCATCTTTAATTGAATCCAGTAACTCATGTGAAGATTTAGTATTGTGTTTAATAATGTTGGCAACAAAATAAAGTTGCGCTGTCACATATGATTTGCGTGATTGAAAATCAATTGCTTCTTCACGTAATTCTTTTAATCGTTCTTCCAAATTAAATTTGGCATTATATCCGTGTTCACTTGGAATAATTGGACTAATAATCGCATGACTGATAATCGCTGCATTTCTAGTAGCGATTGAAAAATCAGGGTGTGTATCAAGGATAATATAATCAAATCGTCCTAAATTTAAACAATCAAAATTATCACTTAACCACATGTAAAGCAGCATATTCTTATTGGTTTTATTTTCGATTTCTCGTTCCACATCATCTAGATGCAAGTCACCAGCAATAAGGCTGATATTATCACTAACATCATGAATATCTACCTGTCCTTGACCAGAAAATATATTTGCAACTGTATTTTCAGTGGCATAGATATTATACGTTTGGCTCAAATTGCTTTGGTGGTCTAAGTCCATAAATAGAACTTGATTTCCATGTTCGGCCAGCCACTCCCCATAATTGAAAGCCACCGTAGTCTTACCTACTCCACCTTTAATCGCTGAAAACGTAAGTATCTTCATGTCTCACACCCCTTTCCAATGTCCTCATGCTTATAATAACACATTATAAACAGTACGTATACATACTGTTTATACACACACGTATACGTACTGTTTATATGTATAACCGATTCATTAAACAAACAACGGTTAACGCAGGACTCAACTTCAAGGATGAATTCAACGCTATCCACCGCACGCTGTACAAGTTCGTAGAAGTGAAAGCCATATTAATTTGTCCCGCTTGATGTGTACAGCGGCTGACTAGTAGCCTTCGGCAGACACAAGGGCAAGCCCTTGTATCTTTTTGCTGACGCCTTATTAAAAAGAATTAAAAACAAAAAACTCTAGCTATGTCGTTGCGGATAGCCTGCAAGGCTCTCTCCCGACGCTGAACCAACTATTCCCTTAATGGGGCAATTAGTTAGTTTAATTACGTGCGTCTCGCAACGACTGGATACTGCCACAATGTTTTTTGTTCAAGCTATCTCTTACAACCTGACTGCATTTTGACGTCATTTGAGCGCTATATAAGCGTTCTGGGGACTGTTTAAACATTCCCGCGTCTATATGTCTTCACCAAGGTGCAAATCATGATGGGATAACAAACAGCTACCCGCCTTTGGACTATTTGTTATCTCTTCTCCACGTCTCTGTTTATGCTGTCTGTGGAGCGTACAGCAAGGATCTTCACATGCCGTCCTACTTTCCATATAGCCTGATTTGAAACGCCCAATTCATCAGCAAGTTCTCGAATTGTTTTTAAATTGTCATTCATGATCTATATCCTGCCTTTTAACGATTGGTAGATACTGT
>OIZF01000113.1_pt1 | contig 54762 bp, 44 predicted proteins | sample 1588471 | NCBI WGS metagenome assembly OIZF01 (sample SAMN03283279) | human gut metagenome | biome: human-associated habitat; material: feces | host: Homo sapiens | place: Peru | collected 2012
CTCGTGACCCCATGCGTGACAGGCATGTATTCTAACCAACTGAACTAACGCACCAATACGACAAGTTTGCTTTTAAAAGCTGTCAGTGTTTCGTTTTTTAAGCGAGTGCAAAGGTATAAATATTATTTGAAACGCCCAAATTTTTTAAGCTCTTTTTTTCATAATATTTTCTGCAAAACTATCGCATCCGTGTATTTGACACCATCAAATAACCACTCTTTCAGCCTATTATGCGTCTGAAAGTTTTTTTTCAAGAACAATGCCAAAGATGCCTCATTGTCCTCCGCCACCACTGCATAGAGCTGATGCAGATGCAGAATGTGCAATGAATAGTCGAGTATTTGGTCGATTGCAGCGGCTGCATATCCCTTACGACGATACTCCTTCCGCACAACGATGCTCACTTCGGCACGCCTATGTTGCGCGTTGAAGTCGAACACGTCTACCATTCCTATCAGCTCGTGCTCCTCATTCTCCACTATCAAACGTACCTGTCCATCGTTATAGATGTCGTTGGTGGCGTTTGCTATGTAGTCGTGCAGCACATAGCGCGAGTATGGCACGTTGGTGTTGCCCACGTTCCACACCTCACGATTGTTCTCTACAGCATAGAGCCAGTCGAGATCTTCGGGTTCCATCGCACGCAACGCTACTCGCGGTGTATTCGTGGTAACTGTATCCGGCGGTGTATTCATCGCAGTACCTCCTCACCTGTTACGATTGTCTGCGTCGCAGGGTTGTACGTACCCATCAGTATGTTTTGTTGTGGTGATTCAGAGAAGATGTTGAAGATATCCTCGTAGCTGTATGCCTCGGTGTCGTATGTTGCATAGACACGCTGATAAGACGTAAACTCCTGCCCTACGTGCCCCTTCGGCAGTGTAGAAACTGTACCCTCAACAAACGCAGCATCAATACCATGTCGTTTTGCCAACCGATTGAAGTCTTCGAGATGTTCTTTCTTACCAATGAAGACATAAAGGGTGGTAAGGCGTTTACGTGGTCGTACCAAGCCAAGAAGCTTGCGTGCGCTATGCATCTGCATACCGATAAGCGTACACAACGCCTTAAAACAAATGGCAATCTTCAGAGGCAGACTGACAAAGATGCTGAAATGACCATAGTGCTTGCGCATAAAGATGAGCATAGCATCGTAGAACACGTGCACGTAGCGGAACGATGAGCGGTGCGTGCTCTCGCCTTTATAGTGTAATATCTTTGTCGGTATATACCAGTTCTCGTAACCTGCTTTGAGCAAACGGAAAGAGAGATCGATATCCTCGCCATACATAAAGTAGTCCTCGTCGAGCAATCCTACCTTATCCAATACCTCACGACGCAACATGCAGAACGCTCCACTAATGATTTCGATTTGTGCAGGTTCGTCCCAAGAGAGATAGCTCATGTAATAACGTGCGAAGCGACGACTATTGGGATAGCGTGCGCATAGTCCGCTCATCCGGTAGAACGCAGTCATAGGTGTAGGCACACCACGTCGCGACTCCATCGCCTTCTCGCCATTGTCCTTGAGCATCATCACACCGGCACCACTGGCACGCTCATGTTCGTCCATAAAGGCGAGCACATCGTGTATCGTATGCTCGCCAACAATGGTGTCCGGGTTAAGCAAGAGTACGTATTCACCTGTGCATTGCTTTATGGCAACGTTATTGGCACGTGAGAAACCGAGATTACGATTGCTACTAATGATGTTCACATTTGGGAACTTCTGCGTCAGATACTCCACGCTCCCATCATCGGAATGGTTGTCGACTATATACACTTCGGTCTCTATACCGTCAACAGCCCTGAACAACGAGTGCAGGCACTGTTCGATATAGAAACGTACTTTATAGCTGACTATAATGACTGATAGTTTCAATACAGTTCTTATTTTTTGTGTTCAACATCGCGCTTCACCACTTCCGACTCGCATCTTGCTCGTGTCGGCATGATAAAGAAGAGGCATAGGAACAGAATTATGCCCATATAGCCAAACGCAACGTTCATATACATATAATACAATAAGGTGTTGAGCACCATCGGCACGCAGAGCATCAGCAAGCGAAGTGCTCCCCAGTTGAGCAGAGCCTCAGACGAGACGAGACGCTCGGCAATGTGGCGAAAGCGGAAAAGACGCAATGCTACGGGGATGATGCAGATGGTGAGCAACTCCATGACGGTAGCCCACACGAACTCCGACGCACCGGTTGCGGTGTGACAGATGCCGTCGGGCAGTATGTCGGTCTCAAAAAGCAATACCATAGTCGCTGATATGCACAACGAAGCTATGAATATTGCGTTCAGCACTTTATATGTTCGTCTCATTGTTTGTTAGTCATTGTTGTACGATTCAATATTGCTCTGCCGAGCGTCACCTCATCGGTGTATTCCAGTTCGTCACCAACAGAGATGCCGCGGGCGATGACGCTTATCACAACATCGTAGGCTGCGAGTTTACGCGATATATAGAAGTTGGTTGTATCGCCCTCCATGGTGGAGCTAAGTGCCAATATCACCTCCTTCACTCCGCCTGCCGCGACACGCTCTACAAGCGAATCGATCTCTATGTCGCTCGGTCCTACCCCGTCCATCGGCGATATTATACCACCGAGCACATGATAGAGTCCGTTATACTGCTGCGTGTTCTCCACCGCCATAACGTCGCGAATGTTTTCCACGACGCAAATCGACGTGGTGTCGCGACGACGATCGGAGCATATCGGACATACGTCTGTATCACTTATGTTATGACATACGCGGCAATGCTTCACCTCCTTGCGCAGCCGTGTGACTGCGGAGGCGAAACCGTCAACCTCATCTTCTGTGCGACGCAGCAAGTCGAGCACAAGCCGCAGGGCTGTCTTGCGACCTATGCCAGGCAATTTAGAGAACTCGCACACTGCCTTTTCGAGCAGTTGTGACGGATAAGTGTTCTCCATTAGTTCTTAAAGAGATAAATGCCGATGCCAAGACGCAGACCTATAGTAGAGAAGTCTTTATGGCTCTTGAACGACTGGTCGTAGTAGACAGAAGGCTCGATGGTAACATTGCCGTTGAGGAAGTAAGCCCAACCGAGCTCTACGCCCGGCACAAAGTCGTTATAGTTCTTGCCTCCATGCACGTACTTTGCATTAACGCCTACGAACAGGCCGTTCTGCTCCATGTAGTATCGACCGCCAACGCCAAGTTTAAACTTGCTATCTACGTCGTCGCTCGAAGAGATGTCGCAGCCGAGTTCGCCCATAAGCATCCAATTGTCAACAAGGAAGTATCCTGCGTTGGCTTGTACACCAAGGTTCAGCTTCTTTGCTCCATTGTAACTGAGGTCTATACCCGAGAGTGATGCGCCAACGTAAGCCTTATCCTTTTCAAACTGTGCATGGGCTCCCAATGTTGTGAAGAGCGCCAAGGCTATTGTAAATAATTTCTTTTTCATAAGTAGAGTATTTATAATGCAAAAGTACATAATATATTTGACAAACAGAAAAATATAATTACCTTTGTGGCGTATTAATACGAAATTAGAAACTAATAATGCGACATTTTTATATACTTTTATTGCTTTTCATTTGCTCGTTGGCTACCTCTGCCCGCACTTCCAATTCGTTCAACCACGACCGTATTGCTCCTAAGCATGAGGTACGCGCGGTGTGGCTTACCACTATCGGCGGTATCGACTGGCCTCACTCCTACGCTCAGACAGCCACATCAATAGAGAAGCAGAAGAACGAACTGCGCCGCATACTCAACCAGCAGCAAGCAGCAGGCATAAACACCGTGCTGCTACAGACCCGTGTGCGCGGAACGGTGATCTATCCGTCTACTATCGAACCGTGGGACGGGTGTCTCTCGGGCAAGCCAGGCGTATCGCCAGGCTACGATGCCTTGCAGTTTGCCATCGACGAGTGCCACAGTCGTGGCATGGAGTTGCACGCCTGGATTGTTACAATGCCCGTAGGCAAGTGGGACGGTTTAGGCTGCAAGCAGCTGCGCAACAAGATGGCGCGCAACATAATAAAGATTAAGGGCTACGGATACATGAATCCGGAGACACAACAGACTGCTGACTACCTCGCCAGCATCTGCGCCGAGGTGACACGACGTTACGATATAGACGGCATACACCTCGACTACATACGCTATCCGGAGGAACTGCCGAAGCTGAAGACGATGTCGCACGACGAAGGACGCAAGAATATAACACGCATCGTGCGCACTATCTCAAAACAGGTGAAGAGTCTGAAGCCGTGGGTGAAGATGAGCTGCTCGCCGATAGGTAAGTACAACAACACGAAACGCTATTGGAGCCACGGCTGGAATGCTTACGAGACGGTGTGCCAGGATGCAGTGGCGTGGCTGCGCGACGGACTTATGGACGAACTGTTCCCTATGATGTATTTCCGCGACTCCAACTTCTTCCCTTTCGCACTCGACTGGAAGGAGCGGAGCCACGGACGCATTGTGGTGCCCGGACTGGGCATCTACTTCATGTCGCCACGCGAAAAGAACTGGCCTTTGAGCGACATCACGCGCGAGTTGGGCTTCCTGCGCAACAACAATATGGGGCACGCCTACTTCCGTTCAAAGTTCTTCACCGACGACACTAAGGGTATCTACCGCTTTGCGAAGAACGAGCTTTGCCCGTATCCGTCGCTTGTTCCGCCAATGACATGGCAGTCGACAGAGCGCCCGCAGAGTGCTTTCGCTCTTTGTCGCGCCGACCGCACCGACAACACCACCCTACTCTCATGGCAGCATACCACTGCAGACACCACGATGATGCTTTTCAACGTGTATGCCTCGCACGAGTGTCCAGTAAATACCGCCGACGCACGCAACTTGATAGCGATGCGCAGACAGAGTCGCAGGCTGCTTGTACCGCGCAATCCGCAACTTCACTATGCCGTCTGTGCTGTCGACCGCTATGGCAACGAGAGCGAACCGCTGCAAGAAACTACCGCCGACACGCAGAATTACAACACGAGTATTGCGTTTGGCAAAACTCTGCTTGCCTGCGACGGTTCTATGGTGGAGATGACGACGGAGGTTGCAGCGGCTGCACAGTTGTCCGACACCGAGTATCTGCTCATCGAATCGCTGCAAGGTTGCGCCATAGCCGTGCGCCCTTACCAACGCGGCGCAAGCACCATAAGCATCAAGACCCTGCCCGACGGCATTTACACCCTGCGTTCGCTCAACAGGAAGGGTGTGAGCCACCGCCTCGGAACATTCATCAAAAAGACACGATAATGTGGTTAGACACGTTTATGCCACGCCAATGCAAGCTGTGCGGTTGCCGTCTTGCGGAGGACGAACAGACGCTATGCCTTGCTTGTTCGCGAAAGCTGCCCCTCACCGACGACTATCTGTCGCCTTACGACAACAACACGGCACGTCTGCTATGGGGGCGTATGCCCGTCGAACGTGCCACTGCGCTGACATACTACTATCCAGAATCGTTCTGCGCACTGCTTATGTACAAACTTAAGTACGGCAGTCAGCCCGACATAGGCGAATGGCTTGGAGCGTACATGGCGAACTCGTTTATGCCATACGCACTGTTCGACGACATTGACATAATCGTTCCGCTACCTATACACAAACGCCGCGAGCGAGAACGTGGCTACAATCAGAGCCATGAAATCGCACGCGGCATTGGTGATATATCAAATATTAAGGTTTGCAACAATATTATAGAGAGGTCGCGATACACCATGAGTCAGACCAAACTGACTCATGCCGACCGCACTAAGAACGTGGAAAACGCTTTCACCCTGCTCCGCCCTGATGCAATCGAGGGTAAGCACGTTCTGCTTGTCGACGACATCATCACCACCGGTGCCACTATCGCAGCCTGTGCGAACATTCTTGCAGAGGCTGAGGATGTGAAGATTAGCGTGATGACCATAGGCAGAACGCACAATTTGTAATTATACTATGCCCTGCGCCATCATTGCCTTAGCCACCTTGAGGAAGCCCGCAACGTTTGCGCCACGCACATAGTTGACATAACCGTCGGTCTGTGTGCCGTACTTCACGCAGTCGGCGTGAATTTCGTTCATTATGCTATGCAGCTTTGCATCCACTTCCTCGCTCGACCAGCGCAGACGCTCCGAGTTCTGACTCATCTCAAGACCCGACACAGCCACGCCACCTGCGTTTGCCGCCTTGCCCGGAGCGTAGAGCAGACCTGCCTCTTGGAACACTTTGATAGCCTCTGGCGTAGAAGGCATGTTGGCACCCTCGCTCACTGCGAATACGCCGTTAGCTACGAGTGTGCGGGCATCGTCGCCGTCAATCTCGTTCTGTGTGGCTGAAGGCAGAGCGATGTCGGCTTTCTCGCCCCACGGACGCGCACCGGCTACGTACTTCACGCCGTATTCCTCGGCATACTCTCTGATACGGCCACGCTCCACGTTCTTCAACTCCTTCACGTAGGCGAGCTTCTCTGCGTCGATACCATCCGGGTCGTAGATATAACCATCCGAGTCGGAAAGTGTCACGGGCACTGCTCCGAGCTGAATGAGCTTCTCAACGGTGTACTGAGCCACATTGCCCGAACCGCTGACAAGCACACGCTTGCCCTTCAAGTCGATGCTGCGTGTCTTCAGCATATTCTCAAGGAAGTAGACATTGCCATAGCCGGTAGCCTCTGGACGGATGAGCGAACCGCCGAACTCCTGACCCTTGCCAGTAAGCACGCCTACGAATGTGTGCGTGAGCTTCTTGTACTGTCCGAACATATAGCCCACCTCACGACCGCCTACGCCTATGTCGCCTGCCGGAACGTCCTCGTCAGGACCAATATGGCGGAACAGTTCGTTCATAAACGCCTGGCAAAAACGCATTACCTCTGCATTGCTCTTGCCTCGCGGTGAGAAGTCGGAGCCGCCCTTTGCGCCACCCATTGGTAGCGTGGTGAGCGAATTTTTGAATGTCTGCTCGAAAGCAAGAAACTTCAAGATAGACGGATTGACCGAAGCGTGGAAACGAATGCCACCCTTATACGGACCTATGGCGTTGTTGTGCTGCACACGATAGCCCATATTGGTCTGCACATTGCCCTTGTCGTCAACCCACGTCACACGGAACGAAATGATACGGTCAGGTATGCAAAGACGCTCTATTAGGTTTGCACGGTCGAACTCGGGGTGACGGTTGTACTCTTCTTCAATAGTACCGAGTACCTGGCTCACTGCCTGGATGTATTCAGGCTCGTTGGGGAAGCGTTGTTTCAGACGCTCTACTGTTTCTAATGCGTTCATAGTATCTGTCGTTTTATCTACTTTCGGCTGCAAAGTTAGCATTTTTAAAGCAAAAGCAAGCGTTTCTATACAAAACGCTTTAAAAAGTTGATTTATCTCAACTTTTTGACAAAACATTAACACTTCACATCGTTTAATCATAACTTATTGTGCAGCACGATAAGTGAAGATTTAAATAAAATTTCCGAAAAATAAATGTCCAAAAAGTTTGCTAAACGTGAAAAATATAATATCTTTGCAGAAGTTATCCTGAAAACAATCTTTTTACCTTAAAAAAGACTAATACCTATTGAAGATTTGAAGCGGTCGCCTGTGAAGGCTGTCGCTTTTTTTTATTTATTATACTCACACAATAACGCCAAAACAGAAATCGTATTAACAACAATATATATGGAACAAAACACCAGACAACTCATCGCAGAACTTGCGGTGAAGTACGAGACGGCAGCTTTTCTGCCCGCCGACCCCAGCTCGTTCATGCACAGCGTTCAGGGCGATGCCAATCGGGAGGCGACAGCTTTTCTCGCATCGTGCCTTAGCTACGGTTCGCGCAAGCAGTTCTTCCCCAAGATACAATTCATTATCGACTCGGCGCATGGCGATGTAGACCGCTGGGTGCGCTCGGGCGCATGGCGCAATGACATACCCGACACCGCAGAGTGCTACTATCGTCTCTATAAGTTCGGCGATATGCACCGCCTGATAGCAGCCTACGAGAGTATGCTCTGCGAGCACGGCAGCATGAAGGAGTACGTGCGTCGCCATGCCACTACGGGCATTGAGGCTGTAGCAGCCATCTGTCGCTACTTCGCCGAGCACAACGCAAGCACCGTTGTGCCACGCAACACGCAGTCGGCATGTAAGCGTGTGTGCATGTTTCTGCGCTGGATGGTGCGCCGCGACTCACCCGTCGACCTCGGTTTGTGGGCTGACATCATCGACCGACGCACACTAATCATGCCACTCGACACGCATGTGGTGCAGGAAGCACTGCGACTCGGATTGCTAAAGAGCCGCACTGCGTCGATGGCTACCGCACGCCGACTCACCGACGCGATGCTCGAAGTGTTCCCCGACGACCCCTTGCGTGGCGATTTCGCGCTGTTCGGATTAGGCGTAGACGAAGAAACGAAGTAGTACTTATTCGCGTTTTGTCACCGTTCTCCGTATGCCGCCCGATCAGATTCCGTACGCCACCCGATCAGATTCCGTATGCCACCCGATCGGACGGCGTACGGAGTACGATGACTTTAGCCCTACTTCCGCATAACATTATCATAGGTTTTATATCGCACAAATGGCACGTTTAGTTTTGCCGTGTAAACAAAATTGTGTAATTTTGCATTTATGAGAATAGACATTATAACCGTACTGCCCGAAATGCTTGAGGGCTTTATCAACGAATCAATACTTGCTCGCGCACAGAAGAAGGGTCTCGCAGAGATTCATCTGCACAACCTGCGCGACTACTCCACTAACAAATGGCGCCGCGTAGACGACTATCCTTACGGTGGTTTTGCCGGTATGGTGATGCAGTGCGAGCCTATCGACCGCTGCATATCGCAGCTGAAGGCGGAGCGCGACTACGACGAGGTGATATTCACGTCGCCCGACGGCGAACAGTTCGACCAGCACGTGGCTAACGACCTCTCTATGAAGGGCAACATCATAATCCTCTGCGGCCACTACAAGGGCATCGACCAGCGCGTGCGCGACCATCTCATCACTCGCGAGATATCCATCGGCGACTATGTGCTGACGGGTGGCGAGCTGGCTGCGGCTATCATCGCCGACGCCGTAGTGCGCGTGGTGCCAGGCGTAATCGGCGACGAGCAGAGCGCGCTCTCCGACTGCTTCCAGGACGATATGCTCTCAGCACCTATCTACACACGCCCTGCCGAATACAAGGGATGGAAGGTGCCGGAGATATTGCTCAGCGGCAACGAGGCGAAGATAAAGAATTGGGAGATGGAGCAAGCTATGGAGCGCACACAGCGTCTGCGCCCCGACCTCTTGGAGAAATAAAAACTGACACCCATATAAAATAATTATACCGACTGCCGTGGCATGGCGTAAAGGATCTGCCCATGCCACAACTCACCTACAGATCCAATCCTTGAATATTATGGAACAATTCAACCAAAACATACAACCCCAAGGCAATAACTCTCAGATGCCAAAACCAGACAACAACATGGTGATGGCAATCCTCTGCACAGTATGCTGCTGCCTTCCGTTCGGCATCTACGCCATCATAAAAGCAGCAAAGGTAAACAGCTTCTACATAGCAGGAATGTATAACGAAGCAGTGAATTCAGCTAACGAAGCCAAGAAATGGAGCACTATAGGTATCATTACTGGTCTCGTGATTCAGGCAGTATACATGGCTTTCTATTTAGTCGTATTAGGGTGCAACTGCTGACAAATAAATACGCTTTTCTCGCAGTAGCCTTGACAGTCGGACTGATTCTATACCGTTTCAGCCCGACCGACTATTGGTTCTGGCCCAAATGCCCCGTGAAGCTCATTACCGGACTGAGCTGCCCAGCCTGCGGCATACAGCGGTTTATCCACGCATTGACCAACGGCAACGTGAAAGAAGCCTTGGCTTACAACTATTACCTCATCTATGCCATACCCTACACCTTGTGTGTGGTGACGACATACTACCTACCACAGTCACGGCTTAAAGACCGAATGACGGAGGTATTCGAGGGAAAGACAGCCGTATGGCTATACATCATTACGTTCTGTATCTGGTTTGTTGTAAGAAACATTCTTGATATTTAAAAACTAACGGAAATAAACAACATTAAATAACAAAACTATGGAAAAAGACCAAGCAGCCCAACTTATAGCTGTATACGGCGGAAGATTTCCCAGCTATACGCTACACAACATATACGAAGAACTACAGAAGATGGACTATTCGGAAGCATCCATACGTATGGCACAGACCACAGACCCTACGATAGCTATCCTGATATCAGTATTCCTTGGACAACTCGGCATCGACCGATTCTTTATAGGCGATACCATGCTGGGCGTGCTGAAGCTGATAACATGCGGAGGCTGCGGCGTATGGACTATCATCGACTGGTTTCTGATAATGGGATCGACAAAAGAAAAGAACTTCAACAGATTCAACAAAATATTCTAACTAAGACATAATGAACAAGAAATTTTTAATCGCTACATTGCTTGCCGCTTCAACCACTGTTGTTACTTTTGCGCAGGACGGACTGCTGAAGAAGTACGACCGACGCCTCACTACACCACGCAACTACGTGTGCTACCGCACTACGGAGAAGATGAAGATAGACGGCAAACTCAACGAGAAGGTGTGGCAGCAGGCTGCACAGACTGAGTCGTTCGTCGACATCAGCGGCTTCGACTTCCCGAAGCCTGTCTACGACACAAAGGCACGCCTGCTCTGGGACGATGAGTATCTGTATATTTCGGCTGTACTCGAGGAACCGAACATCGTGGCTAACCTCACTCAGCGCGACACCATAATCTATCACGACAACGACTTCGAAGTATTCCTCGACCCTACGGGCGACGGACAGAACTACTTCGAGATTGAGAACAACGCACGCGGCGTAATATTCGACCTCATGCTCGACCGCGCATATCGTTCGGGCGGCAACTTCCACATTCAGTGGGACTGCCCCGGCTTGAAGCTCGCCGTGCAGCACGACGGCACGCTCAACAAGCAGAAGGACACCGACCGCTCGTGGACTGTAGAGATGGCTATACCGCACAAAGCCGTGACACGCAACTTCGCCAATCCGCTGAAGGCTGGCAACATCTGGCGTCTCAACTTCTCGCGCGTACAGTGGCTGAAGAAGGGCGGACCGGAGGAGAACTGGGTATGGACTCCGACGGGCGAGATAAACATGCACGCGCCTAACCAGTGGGGCTTCCTGCAGTTCTCGGACAAGGTAGCTGGCAACGGCACCGACGAGTTCCAGTGTCCGTACAACATGGAGGCTTACAAAGTGCTGTGGGCACTGTTCTATGCGCAGCTCGACCAGCACGGCAAGGACGGCAGATACACCAGCTCGCTCGCCGTACTCGGACTCACCGATGCCGACCTCGCCACCCTGCCTAAGGGCAGCAACATCGAGATGGAGGCTACAACGCACCAGTTCAGAGCAAGCGTTCTCGTCGGCGGAACGGGCAAGAGATATGTTGTCGACCACAACGGCAAGTTCGAAGTACTATAAGCACCAGGGGGTGCAGCTGTCTCAGCTGCACCAACAAAGCAAACAATGCATATCAACTACACCCACAAACAAAAAAATGAGAGCATGGCATCCTCGCCATGCTCTCATTTTTTTATTCATCCCAAACCAAGTACGCGGAAACGAGCCAATGGTTCATTTCGTCGCCATTGATAGGCTGTGCCTTCGGAATGTCTACGGTGAAGGTGTGCTTGCCTGCAGCAATGCCTTCGAGCGCCACCTCCTCAGGAACGACATCGGTACCCGGGCACCAGTTGGAGCGAGAGAAGTCGGAAGAAGCAACCGGCTCCTCCACTTCCTTCTCTGTGTAGCCCTTCTCGCCGATGTAGGAAGCCACGCGCTTCTCAAGCCAAACACCCGTAGCCGGGTTGAAACGGCGGAACGATGCGCAGTCGTCGCGCCACGGAGTGAAGCGGTAAACCTCCTTGCCGTCTACCGAGAGGATGTTCTCCTTCTGCACGAACTCATCGCCGCCGTCGTGTCCGCCGTGACCAGTCACGATGTACTTCACGCGCACATTCTTTGCGTTCTTCGGCAAAGTGAAGTCGGTGGTGACGGGCTTGCGGGCGAAGATGTCGGGATACTCCTGACCGATGTAGTAGACCGTGTTGATAAGCGGTAGCACCTGCGTGCGCTGCATACGGTCGCAACTGATGTTGCTCTCGGTGAACTTCAGTTCGACGCTTGCCAAGTAGCCCTGCTCGGTCCATGTATCGATGAACACGCCGACGTAAGCCTCGTCCTCAAGCAGCGAGTAGCGGTCGGTGATGTCCTGCTGCCACTGCACGCTGTCCTCCCACTTCGGTATGTACACCGGGCGACGCTTCGATGTGAGCGTGTCGTTGTTGTTGCTGTAGAAGCCCACGCCGAACGGAGTCATAAAGCGCATCAGCTCGATGGTAGGCAGATAGTTCTTGCCAGCGATAATGCCGCGCATGTGCTCCAGCTTCAGCGTGTCAATCTCGGGGAACTTAGCCTTGCCCTGCGCGATGCTCAGCAGGTTGACGGCAGAGTGGCGCGGCAGTACGAATACAGAGCCCGACTTGTCCCAGCGGTCGCCGTTTGAAGCGATAGTAGTCTTGATGTCCACCTTCACGTTGCGCTCGTAGTGAGGCACCTTTATCTTCTTCAATATGATGCGTCCGTTCACAAGACGAATGATGCCGTCGGCATCCGCTTCGTTAAATCCACTGAGGGCGTTCGGAGCGTAGTGCACGTTCACTTTGTCGAACACCTTTATTGTGGTGCTCCCCTTCGCTGCATACTCCTTGTGGCTTGTCTTCGTAGCCGCCGTAGAAGCCGTAGCAATGAAGAGCGATAGGATTAATGTCAGTATCTTCATCTCTTATGTTTAATCTGTTTATTAGTTACTTTCAATCACCTTGCCAGCTCCGCGGTAGAGCTTGATTGGTCCGTCGAGAAGCACTGCAACGACCGTAATCATCGGGTCGAGCGCATGTTCCGGCACGTCGATGTAGAGGTTGCCCGGCACCTCGCTCCAGTAGTTCTTGTTGTACACCTTCGACTGTATTATCTCGCCGTCGCCTACAACCCATACGCGGTTCACCTTGTTCATAAGGCCCTTCACCTCGATAGGTCCGTTCGGCTTGTACGGCAGGTAGAGATAGAGCACGTCGCCAGCCTCGTTGAGCGTAGTGTAGCCCTGGAAGTGCTCGCACGGTATACCGGCACGTGTGTCGTATATAGCCTCCTTGTGCTTCTTTGTCCAGCGACCGAACTCCTTCAGTACAGCCACCTGCTCCTCTGGAATTGTGCCGTCCTCCTTCGGACCGATGTCGAGCAGCATATTGCCACCCATCGAGAGGCAGTCAACGAAGGTGCGCAGCAGGATGTACGGCGACTTGTAGTTGGTGTCGGCGTGCTGATATCCCCACGAATCGTTCATCGTCATGCAAAGCTCCCAGTGCTTCGCCTCGGGACGCACAACGGGTACGCCCTGCTCCGGTGTGGCGTAGTCGCCATAGCCCTGGATGCGCGAGTTGATGATAACGTTCTTGTTGGCCTTGCGCAGGAACTCTGACATTCCCTTTGCGTTCCATGTCTCGGCACTCTGCTCCCAGTCGCCGTCGAACCAGTAGAGGTCGGGCTTGTACTTGTTGAGTTCGTCGAGCTGGTCGAAGTCGAACTTCAGGAACTTCTGCCAGCGCTGCGGATCCTCGGTCACGTTGTAGCGACTCTCGGTGCGTGTGAAGTTAGGATAATCGGGGTGCGACCAGTCGATGAGCGAGTAGTAGAGTCCGAGCTTCAGTCCGTGCTTGCGCACTTCCTTAACGAACGGCGTAACGAGGTCGCGCTTGGCAGCCGTAGCCTTCACGGTGTTCAGGTCGCTGTACTTGGTGTCCCACAGAGCCACACCGTCGTGGTGCTTGGTGGTGAGCACGGTGTAGCGTGCACCACTCTCCTTGATGAGGTCAAGCCATGCCTTCGGGTCGTAGTTCTTGGCTGTGAAGCCGTCGCACTGAGCCATGTACCGCTCGTAGGGCAGGTACTTGTTGTGGAACGACCAGCTCTCCGACACACCATTCACAGCATAGATGCCGTAATGGATGAAAATACCCAACTTGGCGTGGTCGAACCACTCCATTCGCTTGTCCTTCTGCTCCTCTGTCTCCTGCACGGCAGCGTTCTGGGCTACAGCGCCCGACACGGCAGCCGCACAGAGCAATGAGCACAATATGCGTTTCATCTTCATATTAGAAAGTTTTGTTTATAATATCAGTTGTTGAAAAAGCTTTTACAAAGTTCATACGTTACTTTCATAAAGTTCATATGTTACTTTTATAAAGTTCTTAAGTTGTTTTTACAAAGTTACAAAAAAAAATGCACTGCCACAAAGAGCAGTGCATTCTTTTTATCATATATCCGTCAAGCTATCAGCAAGTTTAACGGAAATAAGTTCGTATCGGGTCTTTATTAATGACCACCGATAGCCCACCACAGCGGAGTGAGGTTGCTGTCAACACCACCCTTGAGGAAGCTAACAGCCTTCTCGTAACCAGCTGCGTCAGAAGAAGAGAGGCTTGAAGGATACTTGAAGCGCTGTACGAAGAGGCTGATGCTCTGTGCACTCTTGTAAGACTCCTTTGTCCAGTCCTTCATGTCTGTGATAGACATTGTAGATGTAGGAATCTCCCAGAACGGCAGACCGAGACGACGGTGATTTGACCAGTTCTCCTGCGGCAAGTACGGAGTATTTGCGATGTAGAGCTGTGTGATAATCTTTGTCAAGTGGTCGTTGAGAGCCGGAGTCTGAGCAACCTTTGCATAGAGTGTGTTCGCAGCCTTCGGATACTCGTATGTAACAGTCTCCTCTGCACCAGTATAACCGTTCTTAACGGTCATGGATGTAGCAGTAGGCTCTGTGGTGTGGCTCCACTTAACAGAAGTACCTACACGGTTGTAGTCCTCAGAAGCGATGTAAGCGTCGTACAGATCCTCGATGCCGTTATACTCGAAGCTTGCCTTGATGCCAGCATAGTAAGCAGCCTCAGCAGTTGTACCTACGTTCCAACCGCGCTCAGCAGCCTCAGCTAAGAGGAAGTAAGTCTCCCAAGGACCGAAGAAGAAGCGCTTGTTCTTGCTGTTGCGATACTCGTCAGCGAGAGCAGGATAAGTACCGATGTAACCATAACCACCGAGATCAGAGCCGCTTACAAGACCGTTTGTAGTGGCTTTCTCATCGCCTGAGTAGCCTGCGGTCAGACCATTCCAGCAGTATGTAGCATCAACAGTAGCCAACGCAGTCTTGTTCTGGTCGTCCTTTGCCCACAACTTCTCTACCTGAGGAGCCTTCGGGTTTGTGAAATAAGCTACATAACCGGTCTGTGTACGGTTCTTATAATCGCCCGGCAGGAAGTAGTAGAGCAACGCACGTGGGTCAACCTTTGAAGGCAGACCATCGAAGAAGAACTGCTTTGTCGGGTTGTCAGTGTTAGGCTCCCAGTGCTGGTCGAACTTCAAACCAAGATAAGTTGAAGCATCCTTTACATGTTCAGCGTAACGGTTCTCATTCTCTTTACCCTCTTCTTCCTTATTGGTGTTCTTCACATACTTAGCGAGAGCATCTACAGAAGCTGTACCACCGAAGTTGGTAGTGAGGTTAGACATTGTAGCAGACATACTCTGGATATCCCAAGAGCGGCTCATCGGACCTGACCAATCGCTCCAGCCATCGTACTCCTGAACAGCTGCAGTGCCGTCAACGGTCTTGATACCACTACCCTGAGCCACAGCAGCCTCAAACTCGCTCTTAGCCTTTGCAGGGTCAGCCTCAGACAGACGCATAGCAAGACGCATACGCAGAGAGATACCATAGTTCTTCCACTTAGCTGCATCGAATGCGAATACAGGGTCGTTCTTCTTCTCATCGTCGTTAGGAGCCACCTCTGTGTTGATATTGCTTACAGCGTCAGCAAGCTCGGCAAGCATCCAGTAGTAAACATCCTTCTCTGAGCTGAACTCCGGGTTTACGCCCTGGAAGCCGTTAAGAGGAGCCGGACCGAAGTTGTCCACGAACTGAGCCATCATCTGAACGCGCCAGATACGTGCCATCTGCTTCAAGTTAGGATAGAAATCCTTCTCGTGAGCAGTCCATGTGCCCTGCGGTTCGTCGATAAGACTGATACATGTGTATGCATCACGCATCCAGTTTGCATTGTAGCTGAACGCTGCACCGTAATACTCGTCATTTTTTGTACCGATAGACACGCCGTAGCCGTCCTCACCATCCTGACGTGCTGCTGCTGCCCACTCGATAACGAAGAGGCGCTCGCCAAGATACGGGTCCATCTGTGCACCCTTTATTGAGCTGAGAAGCGAATAGTAAGGCTTAATCTTGTCGCCACCTGTCGTCAACGGGTTGTTGTTTATATCGTCGAAGTCGTTACATGAAGTCATCACTCCACCAAGAGTGAGCGCCATCATGGCTGACATTATTAATTTATTCGTTTTCATAAATATTTGTCAATTTAATGAATTAGAAACCGATTGAAACATTAAACACGTAACTGCGTGTTGTAGGCAGACCTGCATACTCGAAACCAGTAGCATTGGTACTTGTAGCAAATACTGACTCTGGGTCAACACCGTTCATATTGCTATGAATCATCCAAACGTTGGTAACAGTGAAGCCTGCCTTGAGCGACTGGATGATAGTGCCAGAGAGCACCTTTGAAGGTACTGTGTAGCCAAGCGAGATGTTACGCAGACGGATGTTTGTTGCGCTGTATGTGTTAGCCTCGCCAATACCCAAGTTGCCAGGTCCAGCCACTGCGTTCCAGTACTGCTGTGTAGTGATCTTATTTGTGTTCTCTACATACTGACCAGTAGAAGCATCGCGGTAAACACCCTTAACAACCATATCGTCTACACGCTTGCCATTAGGAGCTGTAGCTGCTGCTGTACCTGAGCGCTGCATCATAGCGTTTGTACCTGAGAAGATCTCGCCACCGATGCGTGCATCAATCTGGAAGCTTAAGTTCCAGTCCTTGAAGCGGAAGCTGTTGGTAAGACCCATGTTGCAAGTAGCCTGCTGGTCGCCAATCTTCTCGAGTTCGCTGGTAGCCTGTGGCAGACCATCGGATGTGAGGAGGAGCTGTCCGTAGTACGGGCTGGTCTTATCTGTAACGCGGAGGAACTTTGTGCCCCAGATTTCACCGTAGTTGCCGCCCTTCATGGCGTAAACCTTGATGTTATCGTAGTTAGGACTAAGTTCGTAACGTTCTACACCATCGTAGAGGTCCTTAATCTTGTTACTGTTGTGCGATACGTTGTAGTTGATAGTCCACTCGAAGTCCTTTGTGCGGATAGGAGTAGCGTAAGCCATCAACTCGACACCCTGGTTCTCGATATCACCTGCATTGATCTTCTTGCTGCTGTAGCCCGAGAGCGAGTTCATCGGCAGGTTGAGCAACTGGTTTGTTGCGTTCGACTTATACCAAGCGAAGTCAAAGCCCAAGCGGTTGTTGAGGAACTTGAGTTCGAGACCAACCTCCCATGACTTGATAAGCTCGTTACGTACGTTCTTGTCAAATAGAGTGCTGCTGCTTGATGCTGTGATGCCAGAATGGTCGTCCTTGTTTGTTGAGTAGAGGTTGTAAAGCTGGTACGGATCCATGTCGTTACCTACCTCAGCGTAAGAAGCGCGGAGCTTACCGAATGTGAACCACTTCGGCATTGCTACCTTGTACTTGTTGAGCATATCAACGAAGAGCAAAGATGCCGAAACAGACGGATAGAAGAACGAGCGGTGCTCCTTGGCAAGAGCCGACGACCAGTCGTTGCGGAATGTTGCGTCGAGGAATGCCCAACCGTCGTAGTTCAAACCTACTGTACCATAGAGTGAGTTAATCTTCTTCTCTGTGTATATCTGAGAAACAGAAGGCTTTTCCTTACCATTGTTCAGCGAGAAGAGGTTCTCGATAACGAGGTCGGTAACACTGCTGTTCAAGCCTGTCTTCTTTGTAGCCATGAGGTTGCCGCCGAATGTAGCTGTAGCACCGATCTTGTCTATAAGGTTGTCCTTTGTAGCTGTAAGGAGGAAGCTGAAGTTGTTCTCATAGAAGTGCTGGATGTTCTGTCCATATTTTGTAACAAGGTGAGAGTTGCCCGAATATGTGCGGTTTGTTGTTTCAAGTGTGTACATATCGGTACCTGCCTTCACCTCTGCTGTCAACCAAGAGAGCACCTTATACTTCAATGATGCGTTCATCAAGAAGCGGTCGCGGTTATCGTCAGAGAGGTTGTACTTGCTCATCCAGTATGGGTTGTTACCATCCTTGTTCCACCATGTCATCTGGTTGTTCTCGTCAACGCAGTTCTCGAAGTCGCGTATATCGAGAGTAGTCGGGAAGGTGTACATACCGAGAGCCGAGTTGTTGCTGTTGTTACCCGAAACCGGACGGTTATTAGCCTTGTTGCGGATGTACTGCACCTTGGCGTCGAATGTCCATGCGTCGTTCTTACCGAAGTTGGTAACGCCACGAAGCATCATATTGGTACGGTTGAGCTTAGCGCCCGGAGTCATCGACTTGTTGTTCATGTTCGTAACAGAAGCATAGATAGATGTCTTGCCATACTGCTGCGAGAGTGTCACGTTCTCCTGGATTTCTGTACCTGTACCGAAGTAGTTGTTAAGGTTGTCGTAGCGCTGCATTGCTACTTCCTTGCCATCCCAGCGTGTGTAGGTCTGACCCTCGATACGCGGACCCCAGCTTAAGCCGCTTGTCTCGTCGTACTGTCCCTTTGTACCCTGACCGTATGTAGTCTGCATCTTAGGCGATGTGAAAAGTGTCTCGGCACTTACAGTACCAGTGATAGTAATGCCAAGACCCTTTGTCTCACGACCTTGCTTTGTAGTGATAAGGATTACACCGTTACCAGCACGCGAACCGTAGAGGGCTGCTGCCGAAGCGCCCTTAAGCACTGACATCGACTCGATATCCTCGGGGTTGATATCCGAAAGACCGTTACCCATATCGGCAGACGGGTTCCAAATGTCGTTGTTCTCCGCACCGGTGAAGTTATCCATAGGCACACCGTCCACTACGATAAGCGGTTGGTTCAGACCAGTGATAGAGTTGTTACCACGGAGTTGGATCTTTGACGAACCACCAGGACCGTTGCTCGAACGTGTAATCTGCACACCTGCAATCTTACCTGTCAAGGCGTTAGCCACGTTGTTCTCATGTGCGTTTACAAGAGCGTCGCCCTTTACGTCTTGGATAGCGTAACCAAGCGACTTGCGTTCGCGCTTGATACCAAGAGCTGTAACCACAACTTCGTTAATCTGCTTTGAGTCGTCGTTGAGTGTCACCTTCAACGGCTTGCCGCTCCACTCCATTTCCACTGGAGTCATACCAAGCGAAGTGATACGAATCACGTCACCCTTCTTTACGTTGCGAAGAGTAAAGTTACCATCAATATCAGTAACTGTACCCAAGCCACTCTTGCCTTTAACAACAACCGATGCACCAATCATTGGTTCGCCAGTTGCGTCAAAAACAACACCTTTACATTCTGCATCAGCCTGTGCGTTCTGCACAACAGCCTGCGAAGTAACGTTTCCAGCATAAGCTGCTCCCATTGGCAAAGCCGAAAGCGCGAGCAGCATACCTACTGTCTTTACTTGTTTTGACATAGATGTTAATTTTTAATTAGTACTAAATGATATGTTCTTTTATTTTTTCAAGAGGAAGTCTATACATACAGCAAATTCATTGACATTTATATAGATTATTATAAAAAATCCTCTCTATTTATTTTTCATATTATCCCAATATATCAACTTTACATTACATTCTTGATACAAATTTAAACTTTTTTCTTGAGAATGAAACTTTTTTTATAAAGAAAATGAAACTTTTTAAACTAACTAATGTTTTCTTTAAATAAAATACGAATAATATACTAAAAAGCACTAACTTTGTGCTTATTATGCAAATTAAGCTACATAATAGTACTTTTTAAACTAATAATATAAAACAAAAACACATGAAGAAAATCTTAATGACTCTTGCGCTTGCGCTCACTACGATGTGCGCAAACGCAAAAGGTGCAAAAACCCCAGTATTCGCATGGTCGGGATGGGGCGAGAACACTACAGAAAAGTCGCTCACCGCCGATTTCAAGGCTTGGAAGAAACACGGCGTAACTGGTGTGTGCATTAATGCCGGCATGGACGTGGAGAAGATTTCCGTGGCTGCAAAGGTGGCAAAGAAGGTGGGATTGGAGTATCATGCTTGGGTGCCCACAATGGTGCAGGGCGGAAAGCCAAAGAGTTGGTACACTGTAAACCGCCTCGGCGAGTCGGCGTGCGACAAGCCGGCTTACGTGCCCTACTATACCACGCTCGACCCACGCAACAAGGAGGTGCGCAAGTTCCTCGTTGAGAAGTTCGAGGAGATTGCTTCCATACCTGAAGTCGACTACGTGCAGCTCGACTATATCCGCTACGCCGACGTTATTCTGGCGCGTGGTTTGTGGGACAAGTACGGACTCACGATGAACGGCGAGTACGCCAAGGCTGACTACTGCTACTGCGACGACTGCGTGGCTGCGTTCAAGCAGCAGAGCGGCATCGACATCACAAAGGTGACCGACCCGTCGAAGATTAAGGAGTGGGCACTGTTTCGCTGCGATGCTGTCACCGACCTCGTAAATGCCATCTCTGATGCCGTACACGCCAAGCAGAAGAAGCTCAGTGCCGACGTGTTCCCCGGTCCGAAGAGCTATGCCGAGTGGATGGTGCGCCAGCAGTGGAACAACTGGAAGCTCGATGCTGTGTTCCCTATGAACTACAACGACTTCTACATGGAGCCGGCAGCTTGGGTCGGCAAGGTGACGAAGGAAGAGGTGGAAGCCATAAAGGGCAAGAACACCTTATTATATAGTGGTATCTTCATCTGCCACGACTGGCGCCACAAGGACAAGGTGGTAGACCCTGAGAACTCCGGACTGTTGCCGTCAGAGATTGCGGAGGCTGTGCAGTCGTCGATGGCTGCAGGTGCAGATGGTATCAGCATCTTTACACCTAACGATATGACCGAGGAGCATTGGACAGAGCTGGAGAAGGTGCTGAAGGAACTCAGCAAGTAACAATTATAGGGGGTGCAGTTGAGACAACTGCACCCCCTTTATTTTTCTCCAGAGTGCTGCAGGCAGAAGCGCTCACCGAGGGCGAAGCCTTCCTCGTAGAGCCGCTGCAACTTGGCAACATCCTTCTCCATGCGGTCTACCTCCATCGGGCGTTCGGGGCGAATGCACACCACCTTGCCCTCGTCCTCCAGACGCTCCACCAGCGCAAGCTGCTCGTTGTAGACGCGCATACGATGGCTGAGTGCCACGCGCAGACGCGGATACTTCTTGTATATGAAATGCGGAATCTTTATGTCGTGACCCAATTTGCGATAGCCACGGTTGCGCGTCAGCACGAGCACGTTCTGCGCATGACCGGTAGCCATTGCACGCTCCACTGGTATCGAGTCGACGATACCGCCATCGAGCATCGGTATGCCGTCCACGTTCGTTATCTTGCAGACATAAGGCAGCGAAGCCGAAGCACGCACGGCGTCGAGCGCGCGCTGGCGGTCGTGACGCTCGGTGAGGTACATCGGACGCCCCGTGAGACAGTTGGTTGTGACCATCTCGAACGTAGCCGGATTGTTGAAATAAGCGTCGTAATCGAACGGCACATACTCGTTCGGCACCTTGTCGTAGAGCAGTTCGGCATCGAAGATACAGCCCTGCGTGAGCAGATAGCGTAGTCCGATGAAGTGGAACTTGTCCATGTAGTCGATGTTCGTAACGCGTGCACGCCCCAGCTGCCGACTTATATACGACATGCCGTTGCCCGCTCCTGCCGACACCGCCACCACATAGTTGAAATACATGTTGTGCTTCATAAACGCATCAAGCACTCCGCACGTGAAGACGCCGCGCATTCCGCCGCCTTCAAGCACCAATCCCGTGTTGTTATCAAGTTTCATAGTATTTTTTTACCTTTTTACTTTTTTACTTTTAAATACACGTTTGTCTCCTTGCGTTCGAACCCCACCTTCTGATAGAGTCTGTTAGCAGCCACGCGCGATGGTCGCGAGGTAAGCATGAGCGTGTTGAAGCCCTCGCGCTCGGCGAAGCTGACAGCGGAAGCCACGAGTCGTTCGCCAAGATGCAGCCCACGACACTGCGCATCCACCACTACATCCTCTATCCACGCCTTGCGACCCGTGGGCGAAGTGTAGAAGCCAACGGTACACATGCCCATCACCTCGCCGTCCACCGTGAGCAGCAGCAACCGACTGTTAGGCCCATTAACCAGATTCTGCAACTGTTCGGCACTCATCTCGCAAGGCGAAGAGCACAACTGCAGCAGCAAGCGATTGACTGCTGCAACGTATTCGGGTTTGCAACTCGTCGCTTCAAATATATCAATCTGTGACATTACGTTACTATTTATCATTATGTACCACTGCAAAGGTAAAAACAATTTGCGGAAAAAGAGCAAAGAAAAACCTTAAATTAACACACTGAGCAGACAATAAATTTGTAATTTTGCAGAGAACATAACAATAACACAGAATGATTAAAGTCACGATACTAATGCCCGTCTACAACGGAAGCATGTACTTGCAGCGATCTATTGGCTCGGTGATGGCGCAGACCTATGCCGACTGGCAGCTCGTTGCGCTCGACGACGGCTCTACCGACGACAGTCTGAGCGTGCTGAAACAACTGGCTACTGCCGACAAGCGCATAAAGATAATGACAAAGACGAACGACGGCAAGGGCAACACGGCTCGCAACATAGACATTATGAGCGCGGAGGCGGAGGGCGACTACATATTCTATATGTCGCAGGACGACTACATATCTGCCGACTTGCTGCAACATGCCGTGACTCGCATCGAGGAAACGGGGGCAGAGATTGTCGTTCCGGACATGCTGCTCGCCAATGCCGACGGCTCAACCGAGCAGGCTAAGGGTTCGTTCCCACCCAATGGCGACTACTCTACCCTACTCACGGGCATAGAGGCATTCGCGTTGTGCATCGACTTCTCGATACATGGCTTTGCGCTCATACATCGCCGACTGATGTTCGCTACCGATTGCGACACACGCTACTTCGACAGCGACGAGTATAACACGCGAGTACAGTATCTGCGTGCCAACAAGACGGCTTTCTGCCACGGCACGTTCTTCTACTATCAAGGCAATGCGGAGGCTATGACAAAGAAGTTTGCGCCGAAGCAGTTTCAACGCCTGAACACAATAGTGATGCTCGGCAAGAAGGCAGAGCAAGAGCAGATGCCGAAAGAGGTGATGACGCGGGTGCGCCGCTGGCAGATGAAGGTGTATCTTAATGTGCTCATACTGTTGTTCAACAACGCCGGCAACATGAGCCGAGCTGAATACAAGGAGGCGGTGAAACGCTTCAGACAATTCGAGCACGGCGTGCGCTTCGGCGGATACAGACGTAGCATACTGAAAGGTTTGAACGTGTACGAGAAGGCATTGGCAATAATCTACTTCGCGTGCGGCACATGCCGTCACCTACATATGCTACACAACGTCTACAAACGCCTAAAACACTGACTAAGACCGACGCACGAACTTACGCTTTATGCGGTTTACGATGTCGATGTCGACGTGCCGGCGCATGATAGAGAGCGTGTAAGCTAAGTCGAGAGCAAAGAGCAGCGCACCTACCGACACGTAAACCCACACATTATCGACGAACGAGAGCAGACTGGTGAGCACTCCGATTGTTGCATGTACGAAGATTATCTTCAGCTGCGCCATCGAGAGCTTGTAACCATAAGCCACACGACAGAAACCGACAGCCACAAACACCTCAAGAACCGAGGCTATGGTCATGCCTACACCCATGCCCAACAGTCCGCAACGACTATAGCCGAGGATAGCCATTGTGAGGAGCAGGACATCGCTCACCAACTCTATACAAAGGAAGCGTTTCGAGTCGCCGCGCGACAGAGCTATGTACTCGATAGGCAGGAAAATGGCGCGAGCGTACATCGCCAACGCAGCCACCTGCATCATCGGCAGTACGGGCAGAAACTTACCGCTGTAAAGCAGCGGCAGCAGAACGGGCATGGCAAGAATGAAAAAGACAAGCATCGGCGAGACGAGATGCAGCGACACCTCTATCTGCTTGTTCACCGTGAGATTGAACTCGCGACCCAACTTGCTGATAGAGGACAAACGCGGATAATAATCGGTCTCCATCGCCGTGAACACAGTGCCTACGTAGGTGAATATCATAACATAGGCGGCATTGTACAGACCTACCGTATCTACACCGTCAACATTACTGATGTAGGCGCGGATAGCCATCTCCACCCCACTGCCTGCCATGCCTGCTATGACAAACGCCACACCGAGCTTCAAGAAGCCACAACCTTCGCCCAACAACGCCCTACTGAAGTTAAGACGGAACGGATAGGCACGCAGCGAATAGCGCATCACGATGACGGTCTGCAATAGTATGACAAGCAGCAGCGAAGGCACAATACCTTTATAACCAAAGAAATAGTAGATCGGAACGGACACGAAGAGTGTCACAAGCATGGCATAAACGGAGTTCTCGGCTATGTCGCGCAAGCGCCGTGTGGCTTTCAGAATGGCAAGCTCGCCAGTAGAGAACGTCGTTAGAGCCACCACCGGAGCAAGCAGCACGAAGTGGAGCGTGTGGTCGCCAAAAGAGAAGGTCCAGCTACTGAGCAACGGCGACAACACAATGCACACCAACATGCCGAAAAGAGAGGTGAGCAGAGACCAATGACGAAACACGCTGATGCTACGCAGAAGGTGCTCATGGTCGCCACAATCGTAGGCTCCCGACATATTGCGCACCGCACTGATGGAGAGTCCGAGGTTGGTAGAATCGCCAACAAGCTTTATGGTAGAGGAAAATAAAGCCAACAAACCCATACCCATCGGACCAAGAATGAGCGCAACAAGTTTGTTGCGAACCAGCCCGACAAGGATACTGAGCACTTGCACACCACCAAACAAGCTGGTGTACTTCAGTATATGTGAATAGCTATTTTGTTTTTCCATCATATATTGTAACGTAATATAAATTATTTTATTACTTTTGCAATAATAAATATCACATGAATACAATCTATACGACTATGAATTCAAAGAAATACATACTTTTTGCACTCTTGCTGTCGTCGACAATGGTTTGCGCACAGCAGAAGAAGGCGAAGCCCGTAGCACGCAAGAATGTGAGAAACGCTGCTACGGCCAACCCGATGAACGCTCGCCAGCAGGAGAACTTCAATGCGATGCTGCCAAACACGCAGAGCATATTCGTAGTGGATAGCACGATTGTGGACAAGAACCGAGTAGTGGAAACAATACCGCTCTCGCCGAAATACGGCAAGTTTGTGAGCTACAACAGCTTCTTCGACACCGACACACAGCCCAACCAATACGTCTTCATCAATGGTTTTGCCAACAAGTGCTACTACACCGAACTGAGCAAGGACAGCGTGCAACATCTGTACATGCGCAACAAGTTGGGCGACGGATGGGGCGAACCGCATCGCATCAGCGAAATAGACTCGAAACTGAAGCACATTAGCTATCCGTTCCTATCGTCAGACGGTCAGACACTCTACGTGTCGGGCATTGCCGACGACGGACTCGGCAAGCGCGACATCTACGTAGCGAAGTACAACGCAGACGAGGGAACATACTTCGAGCCGGAGAACATCGGACTGCCGTTCAACTCTCACGACGACGACTTCATCTACGTGGAATCGGATGCCGAACGCTTCGCATGGTTTGCCACCACACGCCGACAGCCCGAAGGCAAAGCGTGCGTATATGCATTCGCCATGCCCGAACAGCGCACCAACTACAATGCTGACGAGATGCCGGAGAGAAGACTCAAGAGCTTGGCATCGCTGATACGCATACGCGACACATGGCCAACACCAGAGATACACGAACGTGCGCAGAAGGAACTGAACGCCATTAAGGAAGAAGCAAACACACGAGTAGCAGCAACGGACAAGGTGAACTTCGTGGTGAACGACGACGTGGTGTACACCGACATAAAGAGCTTCCGTAGCGATGCCACACGACAGATGTACTACGAGGTGATGCGTCTACAAAACGACTCGAAGAACAAGCAGAGAACATTGAACACCTTGCGCGAGAAGTATCACAACACTGCTGACAACAACCGCACCGCACTCACAAGAGATATACTGCAGCTTGAGCAGCAACTCGACGAGGCACGTCAGCAGTTGAAGACACTGGAGGCACAACTGCGCACCGCTGAGAACAAACTCATCAAGAAATAACTAATACTAACAATCAAAATAATTATTTACTAACAGAACATCAGATTATGGAAAAGAAATATTTCGCAGAATCAGAGCTTATCATCAACGAAGATGGTAGCATCTTCCACTTACACGTGAAACCGGAACAACTCGCCGACAAGGTGATACTCGTGGGCGACCCGGGACGTGTCGACCTCGTGGCATCACACTTCGACACCAAGGAGTGTGCAGTAGAGAGCCGTGAGTTCCGCACCGTTACGGGTACATATAAGGGCAAACGCATCACGGTTATCTCTACCGGCATCGGCTGCGACAACATCGACATCGTGATGAACGAGGTTGATGCGCTGGCTAACATCGACTTCGAGACTCGCCATGAGAAGGAGACACTGCGCTCGCTCGAGATTGTACGCATCGGCACATGTGGTGGCCTGCAGCTCTACACGCCTGCCGGCACCTTCGTCTGCTCGGAGTACTCTATCGGTTTCGACGGTCTGCTCAACTTCTACGCTGGCCGCAACGCTGTCTGCGACTTGCAGATGGAGCGCGCACTGCTCAACCACCTCGGTTGGTCGGGCAATATGTGCCAGCCTGCACCATACGCCATAGCTGCCGACAAGGAGCTTGTGGAGCGCATAGCTGCCGACGACATGGTGCGTGGCATCACGGTAGCTTGTGGTGGTTTCTTCGGTCCGCAGGGACGCGAGCTGCGCATTCCGCTCACCGACCCTAACCAGAACGAGAAACTCGAGAACTTCGAGTACAACGGAAAGCACATCACCAACTTCGAGATGGAGAGCTCAGCGCTCGCCGGACTTGCTCGCCTCATGGGTCACAAAGCCACAACGGTTTGCATGGTCATCGCCAACCGTCGCATCAAGAAAGCCGACACTGGCTATAAGAGCCACATCGACGACCTCATTAAGGAGGTGCTCGAAAGACTTTAAAAGACGTTCCCGAAAGTCAATAAAGAACATATAAAGACATAAAAAAACTCCTGCAGATGTTCTGCAGGAGCTTTTTTGTAGGAGGGTATGGCATCCTTGCCATACCCACGCAATCTAATTGTATACAAACCTCGTGTATGGCATCCTTGCCATACCCACGCAATCTAATTGTATGTAAACTTCGTGTATGGCAAGAATGCCATACATATACAAACTACATTATTTGTATCTAAGGCTGCGCGGGTATGGCAAGATGCCATACCCTCCTATATATCTTTATCCTTTGAGCTTGATTGTAAGCTTCTCAAGCATATCCTTTGTCATAGCGTCGAGGTCGTAAGCCGGACACCAACCCCACTCCTCGCGAGCGCAGGTGTCATCCATGCGGTCTGGCCAGCTCTCGGCGATGCTCTGCTTCAATGGGTCAACGTCGTAAGTCATCTCAAACTCCGGCTTGTACTTCTTGATAGCAGCGAACACTGTCTCTGGTGCGAAGCTGAGCGAAGCGATGTTAAACGCGTTGCGGTGTACGAGACGTGCTGGGTCTGCCTCCATAATGTCTACAGCAGCCTTCAATGCGTCGGGCATGTAAATCATATCCATGAGTGTGCCCTCCTTAATCGGGCAGACGAACTTCTCGCCACGAACAGCCGAGTAGTAGATGTCTACAGCGTAGTCGGTTGTGCCGCCACCCGGAGGTGTTACGTAAGAGATAACGCCAGGGAAACGCACAGCACGAGTATCTACACCATATTTATTATGGTAGTAGTCGCTCAGCAGCTCTGTGGTGACCTTAGACACACCGTAGATTGTGCGCGGACGCTGAATAGTATCCTGCGGTGTGAGCATCTTAGGTGTGTTCAAGCCGAACGAACCGATTGAACTCGGTGTGAAAACTGCACAACCGTGCTCACGAGCCACCTCAAGGATGTTCCACAAGCCGTCGATACCAATCTTCCAAGCCAAACGTGGCTTCGACTCGGCAACGACAGAGAGCAACGCTGCGAGATTGTAGATGGTGTCGATGTTGTACTTCTTCACAACGTCAGCAATCATCTGTTGATTTGTCACATCGCACTCTGCCATAGGACCTGCCTCAGCAAGCTCACCCGTTGGCTCTGCGCCCTTAATGTAACCAGCTACAACATTTGCGTTTCCGTAAATGCTTCTTAACTTCCTTGTTAGCTCAGAGCCAATCTGACCAGTAGAGCCAATAACCAAGATATTGTTCATCGTATATGTGTTTAAGCGTTTATGAGTACAAAGGAAAGAAAAATTTTTCACACGGCAATACAAAATCGTTCATTTTTTTTCATTACGCTAAAAAAACTACTATAAACATTTTCACGTATCAAAAATAATGAGTTAATTTGCACTTGTAATAACAAAAAACTTTTAAAATAACCTATCTCATGTACGGAAAAGTAAAAGAACATCTCGCTGCCGCTTTGGAGAATCTGAAGCAAGCAGGTCTCTACAAAGAGGAACGTATCATTGAAAGCCCTCAGCAGGCTGCAATCCAGGTAAATGGTAAGGAAGTGCTCAACTTCTGCGCCAACAACTATCTTGGTTTGTCTAACCACCCGCGCCTCATCGAGGGTGCGAAGAAGATGATGGATCGTCGCGGTTTCGGTATGTCGTCTGTACGCTTCATCTGCGGTACACAGGACATCCACAAGGAGCTTGAGGCTGCCATCTCTGAGTATTTCCAGACAGAAGACACCATATTATATGCTGCCTGCTTCGATGCCAACGGCGGCTTGTTCGGCTCGTTCCTCACCGACGAGGACGCAATCATCTCTGACGCACTCAACCACGCTTCTATCATCGACGGCGTGCGTCTGTGCAAGGCTAAGCGCTACCGCTACGCCAACGCCAACATGGAAGAGCTGGAGAAGTGCTTGCAGGAGGCTCAGGCTCAGCGTTTCCGCATCATCTGCACCGACGGTGTATTCTCTATGGACGGCAACGTGGCTCCGATGGACAAGATCTGCGACTTGGCAGAGAAGTACGACGCTCTCGTAATGGTTGATGAGTCGCACTCGGCTGGCGTTGTAGGCGCAACGGGTCACGGTGTGAGCGAGCTTTGCAAGACATACGGTCGTGTGGACATCTACACAGGCACATTGGGCAAGGCATTCGGCGGCGCACTTGGCGGATTTACAACTGGTCGCAAGGAGATTATCGACATGCTGCGCCAGAGCAGCCGCCCGTACCTCTTCTCTAACTCATTGGCTCCGTCTATCATCGGCGCAAGTCTTGAGGTGTTCAAGATGTTGAAGGAGGACAACTCTATCCACGATCGCCTCGTAGAGAACGTGAACTATTTCCGCGACAAGATGATGGCTGCGGGCTTCGACATCAAGCCTACACAGAGTGCCATCTGCGCCGTTATGCTCTACGATGCTCCGCTCTCTCAGCGCTACGCCAACCGCCTGCTTGAGGAAGGCATCTACGTTACGGGCTTCTACTACCCGGTTGTGCCGAAGGGCGAGGCTCGCATCCGCGTTCAGCTCTCTGCTGGTCACACACGCGAGCAACTCGACAAGGCTATCGCTGCCTTCATCAAGGTAGGCAAAGAGCTTGGTGTGCTGAAGTAAAAGTAGCATGTACGTAGTTCGCATCGGTCGATGCAGACATCTGCGTCGGTCGGTGCAGACATCCGCGACGGTCGATGCAGACATCCGCGTCGGTCGGTGCAGACATCCGCATCGGTCGATACGAAACAAACAATAATGAAAAAGAGGTTATGACATTGAATAGTCATAACCTCTTTTTATTTAGTTGAGAATTCTCAATTACTTAATAACAACTTTCTTTCCGTCAACAATGTAAACGCCTGCAGCAGGCTTGCCGTTCACACGAACACCACTTAGTGTGTACACCTTGTGGTTCTTTGCATAGTCAGCCGAGATTGAGTTGATGCCGTCAACCACCTTCTTCTCGAACTTCACGGTGTAAACGGTCTGGCTCTCAGCGTTTGCGGCGTAGTCGTTGCCGTTTACGGTGATGGTCAGCACGTCGCCCTCTAAATCCGTTGTGGCAGAAGCACCCCTACCCTTCACTACATACTTAATCTTATCAGCAGCCTCGGCTACATCGCCATCGATGGTGATAGTGTAGTCGGTCTTGTCAGCAGAGAAGCCGGCGAGCTTAACACCGTTGAATGTAAGGTCGCTAAGTGCGTGATAGTAGATGAGCTTGATGTTATCAAGGTCGAGCTGGTCGTCCTTAGATGCACCTGGCACGGGGTTGGTTGTTGCCGAAGCAAGAAGATACAGATTGTCGCTCTCGTTGCCAGTGTAGCTGAACTCGCCCGTGAACTTAGTCCACTCTGCTGTTGCCGGGATGAGCACCGCAGCCGAAGCTATCTTATTGTCAGCCTGCTCGCTGAGCTCTGGGTCGTGGTATGCAACCTCGCCATGAACGATGAGCTGAACGCGACCCTGAAGTACTGTGCCTTCCTGCTTGGCTGTGCCAGGAGTGAAGCGTGCATACACCTCGAACGCGTCCGGTGTACCCGTGAACGGTAGGTTGCCCCTTGCGTCGTTTAAGTCGGTGAAGTTGTAGTTAGCAGCATTTGCAGGGCTCGTGCTACCCATGTTGATACGACCGGTTGTAATATTGCCGTTGGCATAAGCCATACTAAGATCTTGCGACTTTATGCGGACACCCCAACCCTCAAAACCCTCTATCTTTTCGGGCTTCGGCGAGTAAGAGGCAAACGAAGCCCATGAGCCAGTTGCTGATTCAAACGAGTTCCATGTCTCAGCGAGGGATGTCTCACCCCAGTTCTCGAAATCGGCGTTAGGTATCTGATAGAAAGCTGCCTTCTCCTTCTCTTCGAAAGTGATAGTATAGACATTGGTCAGCGTTTCCTCATCTTCGACAGTGATGGTGAGCTTACCGGTAAACTTATCGTAACTTACATTTACCTTAGCTGTCTCAGAAGAAGCCTTGTAAGACACCTCATCGGCGTTGTACTTACCATTAGCAGTGAAGTTCTTATCGTCCTTGCCTGCCGAGATAAACTCCTTGCCTGCCACAACGAGCGAAGTGAGTGTCGGAGCCGGCTTCTTATACTTAATGGTATAGGTGCTTATAGCCGACGGATTGCTCTGTGCATCGTAGTCATTGCCCTTCACAATGATAGAGAATACGCGAGTAGCCTCGTCGTATTTTGTATCCACAGTAGCAGCAATGCCCTTCTTGGTGTAAGAAACCTTCGTCTTGTTAGCATCATACACCGCATCAACTGTGTAGTTGTAGCAATCCTCAGCGAATTTCTCGTTCAGTGCTATAGCCTTGCCTTCGCTGTCGGTTGTGGTCAGAGACTCAAGAGTGTGATAATAGATGAGCTTGAGGTTGTCAAGGTCGAGCTGGTCGTCCTTAGATGCACCTGGCACGGGGTTGGTTGTAGCCGAAGCAAGGAGATACTGCTTACCACTCTCGTTGCCAGTGTAGCTGAACTTGCCCGTGAACTTGGTCCAATCTGCTGTTGCAGGGATGAGCACCGAAGCCGAAGCAATCTTATTAGCAGCCTGCTCGCTGAGTTCTGGGTCGTGGTATGCAACCGCGCCATGAACGATGAGCTGAACGCGACCCTGAAGTACTGTGCCCTCATTCTTGGCTGTGCCAGGAGCAAAGCGTGCATACACCTCAAACGCGTCGGGGGTACCAGTGAATGGCAGACTACCATTTATGTCGTTCAAATCGGTGAAGTTGTAGTTAGAGGCATCTGCAGGGTTTTTGCTACCCATATTGATACGACCGGTTGTGATGTTACCGTTGGCATAAGCCGCAGAAAGATCTTTCGACTTGATGCGGACACCATAGCCCTCAAATCCATCTATCTTTTCGGGCTTCGGCGACATTGAAGCAAACGAAGCCAATGAGCCAGTTGCCGATTCAAACGAGTTCCATGTCTCAGCGAGGGCTGTCTCGCCCCAGTTCTCGAAGTCGGCGTTAGGTATCTGATAAAAAGCTACCTTCTCCTTACCATTAAATGTGATAGTGTAGACATTAGTCATCGACTCCTCATCTTCGACAGTGATGGTGAGTTTACCTGTAACTTTGTCGTAACTTGTATTAACCTTAGCTGTCTCCGAAGAAGTCTTGTAAGACACCTCGTCAGCGTTGTACTTACCATTAGCAGTGAAGTTCTTATCGTCCTTGCCTGCCGAGATAAACTCCTTGCCTGCCACAACGAGCGAAGTGAGTGTCGGAGCCGGCTTCTTATACTTAATGGTATAGGTGCTGATAGCCGACGGATTGTTTACAGCATCGTAGTCCTCACCCTTCACAATGATAGAGAACACGCGAGTAGCCTCGTCGTATTTCGTATCCACCGTAGCAGCAACACCCTTCTTGGTGTAAGGCACCTTTGTTTTGTTAGCATCGTACATCGCATTGACGGTGTAGTTGTAACGGTCTGCTGCAAACTTCTCGTTCAGTGCTATAGCCTTGCCTTCACTATCGGTTGTGGCAAGAGTGTCAAGAGCGTGATAGTAAATAAACCTAACATTGTCAACAGTGAGCGAATTGCCGTCCACGATGTTGTTGCGGCCACCGAAGTAGTCGGTAGCCGAGAAAATCACGTTCACCTTCTCCACACCTGATGTCATATCCTTATAATCGAACGGGATAGTATCGCTCACCCATTCGCCTTTAGTGCTATTTGTGATGTACTTCTGTAACGACGCAAGAAGCTTAGCGTCGTTGGTATGCGTCACCTCGCCACCAAGTGTGCCTTGCATTTGCATACCAAGCACATTGCGCTCGCGGTCATTCATGTCTACGTATGTAGGATCGACATACCACCACAATGAGTTCCAAGTAGGATTTCCAGGAACATTCTTTTGTGTCCAAGTTCCTTTCCACAGATATGCAATCACAGTAGCATTCTCATCGCCCTTGGAGTTGTCACGCTTATATTCGTAAGCTATGGCATCGGGATGATATGCGAAATCGATACCGCCCCAAGTACCTCCATCCGTAGAATTATCTTTTACATCGTACCAGAGATATCTCACCTGTGCTGTAGCCCACGGTGTACCCAAAGTGAGGTATGCAGGAATTTTCTTAGACTGATTAGTCAAGTGTACTGCCTGACGAGTATTATTACTGCCCTCAACAGCAGAACCAACAGCTATACTTTTATGTACACACACATTAGATATATGCCATCCCTCGGGCTGAGCACCTACAATAGTCGTGTTGCCATCACTTGTCCAAGGCACACAATCCTTCCAATCGCCATCAAAGTCGCCATTAATTTGTTGGGCATTAGCAGCAAAAGCTACTCCTCCCAACATTAATAGGGTTAAAATCTTTTTCATCTTTAATGAGTTTTTGTTTTTAATACCTAATAATCTCTTTTACTAATAATTATCCTTTCAAAAAAGACAGTGAACACTCATGCGGAATAAACGTTTACACACCGCACAAGGTGCCACAAAATCGCTACAAAGTTAATGCAAATATTTGAAATTCAGCACTTTTTAAAATATTTTATAATAAAAGCAAACTATAAAGCAACTTTTACCGACATAAATATCACTTTTATTCGTTTTTAATATACAAAACGAAACGCCCTCACCAGTTTCAAAATCATCGAATTTAGGTATTGCGTAAAAGTCGGAAGCAAGCTAATTTTGCAGCGGTGATAAAACCAAATTCTTTAACCATACATTTACAAATAAAAACAACTAAGATTATGAAAACAACTGTAATCATCTACGGCACAAGCACCGGCACCTGCGAAGACCTGGCTGGCAGAATAGGAGCCAAACTGGGCGTAGACAACGTTATCAACGTGACCGACCTCGACGCAAGCGTTCTCGCCGACAACGAAAACTTCATTCTCGGCACGTCTACATGGGGCGCAGGCGAAATGCAGGACGACTGGTATGACGGCATAAAGACACTCAAGGGTGCCGACCTCAGCGGCAAGACAGTGGCTCTCTTCGGCTGCGGCGACTCGGAGTCGTACCCCGACACATTCGTGGGCGGTATGGCTGAGCTATACAATGCCGTTAAGGCGGCTGGCGCCAACGTAATCGGAGCAGTAGCTACTGAAGACTATACATTTGACGATTCGGAAGCGGTGGTAGACGGCAAGTTCGTCGGACTGGCTCTTGACGAGGTGAACGAAGACGACAAGACCGACGAGCGCATCGACGCTTGGGTGGCTGAAATAAAGCCATGCCTCTAAACCACACGCAATAAGTTCTCACTCTTACAATTAATTATTAAAGTTCGCAATCATGCAGCAATCCACAATTTTACCAGTAGACATGAAGGTTCTGATGAACCATATCTACGAATACAAGAAGGGAGTGCGCCGTATGGTGCTCTTCACGTTCAACAAGAAATACGAGGACTTTGCCATACGCCGACTGGAAAGCCAGAACATAAAATACGTCATACAGCCCGTAGGCAACGATCGCTTGAACCTGTATTTCGGCAGAGAGGAATGCCTCAACGCCATACGCATGATTGTGACACGCCCACTCAACCTGCTAACGCCAGAAGAAGACTTCATGCTCGGCACTATGCTCGGCTACGACCTCTGCTCGCAGTGCGAGAGATACTGTGAGCGTAAGAGCAAGTGCAGCTGAAAAGCTGAAGGATAAGACTTTGAGGCTGATGGATAAAACTTTGAGGCTGACAGATAGGCTGGTAGATATCTCGTTCTGCGGATTATCTGCCAGCCTTTATTGTGCTCATAATCTGATGATTACGACAACACTGACAGATATGGTAGATATTTTTCGCTAACAATGATTTTATCAGTCATCATATACATCAGAAACTGAAAAAGCCGCTGACAGCAGTCAGCGGCTTTTTCGTAAGTATAAACATAAGGATTGATTATCCGAAGTTGTCGTACATGATGCTCTCCGGGTCTACGCCGAGCGAATCGAGGTAGTCGGTAACGGTCTTGATGAGCATTGGAGGTCCGCAGAGGTAGTACTCGCAATCCTCCGGTGCCTCGTGATCCTTCAAGTAGGTGTCGCGGATGCAGTTTACAGCGAAGCCCTCGTAGTACTTCACGCCCTGAGCATCTGCAACGGGGTCCTTGCGGTCGAGCGAGAGGTGGAAGTGGAAGTTCGGGAACTCCTTCTCCAACTCCCAGAAGTCCTCAAGGAAGAACGCCTCGCCGAGAGCGCGTGCGCCGTAGAAGAAGTGGAGCTCGCGGTCGGTAGTGTGCAACGTCTTTGTCATGTGCATGATCTGAGCACGCAGCGGAGCCATACCTGCACCACCACCAATCCAAATCATCTCCTTGCCAGAAGTGAAGTTCGGGTGGAAGTCGCCGTAAGGACCTGACATCATCACCTTGTCGCCTGGCTTCAGTGAGAAGATGTACGACGAAGCGATACCGGTCGGTACGTTCTGGAAGCCCACCTGCGGACGTGGCAGGAACGGAGTTGTGGCGATACGCACTGTAAGTGTGATGATGTCGCCCTCGTCCGGATAGTTTGCCATTGAGTAGGCACGCACTGTAGGCTCCGGGTTGTGAGCCTTGAGCGAGAAGATGTTGAACTTCTCCCATGCGCCGATATACTCCTTGCCAATAAGATCCTTGTCGAAGTCCTTGTCGTAGTCGATGCAGTCGTATGCCGGAATCTTGATCTGTGCGTAAGAACCAGGAACGAAGTCCATGTGTTCGCCCGGAGGCAGAGCCACCTTAAACTCCTTGATGAATGAAGAAACGTTCTTGTTCGAGATAACCTCGCACTCCCATTCCTTAACACCCATAACCGAATCGGGCACCTTAATCTTCATGTCCGACTTAACCTTGCACTGGCAACCAAGGCGCCAGTTGTCCTTGATCTGCTTGCGTGTGAAGTGAGGCTTCTCTGAATCAAGAATCTCGCCACCACCCTCAAGCACCTGAACCTTACACTGTCCGCAACTTGCCTTACCGCCACATGCAGAAGGCAAGAAGATACCGTTCTCGTTGAGTGTAGCCATCAACGAAGAACCCTGAGGCACGTTGATGGTCTTGTCGCCATTGATTTCGATATTGACATTGCCACTCGGACTAAGGAACTTCTTAGCTACGAGCAGGATGACAACCAAGAGGAGTATCACAACAAGGAAAACTCCGATACTTGCAAATATAAATGATGTATTCATAACGTTGAGTCCTCCTTATTATATTTTAAGACCAGAGAAGCACATCATAGCCATAGCCATGAGTCCTACTGTGATGAAGGTAATACCAAGACCCTGCAAAGGCTTAGGCACATCGCTGTACTGCATCTTCTCGCGGATAGCACCCATGGCCACAATAGCCAAGGTCCAGCCAATACCGCTACCAAGAGCATAAACGATAGCGTCTACCACGCTGCCAATGTACTGCGAGTTGGAAGGGTCGAGATTGATGCGCTGCTGCATAAAGAGCGAAGCACCCATGATAGCACAGTTAACGGCGATAAGTGGCAAGAAGATACCAAGAGCAGCATATAGCGATGGTGAATACTTCTCGACTACCATCTCTACCAACTGTACGATACCAGCGATAACAGCAATAAAGAGGATGAAGCTCAGGTAAGAAAGGTCTACGCCTTCAACCAAACAATCGGGGCCCAACACCTTAGTCTGCAACAGATAGTCTACAGGTACGGTGACGAGCAATACGAATGTAACGGCAAGACCAAGTCCCAATGATGTCTTCACATTCTTCGATACGGCAAGGAACGAACACATGCCGAGGAAGAAGGCAAATATCATGTTGTCCACGAAAATGGACCTGAAGAAAAGGCTTATTAAATGTTCCATTGTTTACTTCTGATTATTTTTCTTTGTAAAAGTAAGCTCTATGAATCCATATTACGCATCCCAAGAGGATGAGCGCCATGGCGGGCATTGTCATCATACCATTGTTGATGTAGCCTGCGTCGTAAACTCCCTGAGGAATGAGCTGGAAACCGAGCAATGAGCCACGACCAAGAAGCTCGCGCACACCACCTACAACAACGAGGATATAAGCATAACCAAGACCGTTGCCTACACCATCAAGGAATGAAGGCCAAGGCTTGTTCTGCATGGCAAATGCCTCAAGACGACCCATGAGGATACAGTTGGTAATGATAAGACCCACATATACCGAAAGCTCTACGCTAACATCGTAGACATAGGCCTTGAGTATCTGGCTCACGATAGTAACAAGAGCAGCAACAACTACCAACTGCACGATGATACGGATACGGTTTGGTATGGTGTTGCGAATGATTGAGATAATCACGTTAGCAAATGCTGTAATCACCGTCACGGCAAGACCCATCACGATAGCAGGCTTAAGCTGTGATGTTACAGCAAGAGCCGAACAGATACCAAGTACCTGTACAAGGATAGGGTTGTCGAGGTTAAGAGGATTGGTGAATGCAGCCTTATTCTCTTTTGAAAACAAACTCATAATCTTGTTCCTCCTCCTTATTTAGATGTTAAGAATTTTGTGTACTCACCGAGGCCATTCTTGAGCATATCGCTCACACCATTACAAGTAAGTGTAGCACCAGTTACGGCATCACACTGTGTTGTAGGATCACTAACCTCATTCTTCTTCACTACCGAGAGAGCTACGCCTTCCTTGCCTGCAGCAAAGATATGCTTGCCCTTGAACTGATCCTGCCAAGCACGAGAATCCTTGATTTCGGCACCAAGACCAGCTGTCTCGCCCTCGTGATTGAAGTAAGCTCCATATACGGTCTGCTTGTCGGCGTTGAGGGCAATATAACCGCTGATACCTCCCCAAAGTCCCATACCGTAAACTGGGATGACATACTTGGTTTCGCCTTCCACGTTGCAAACATAGAGGGCAAGCTTGCCTTCCTTGGTAGAAGCACTGTTGCAGAGGAATCCTGCCTTTGTGCCACCTTGCTCGCCTTCAGCTACAGTCTCGCCGTTACGGTCGATAATCTTGTCGGCAGTTATCACCTTATTATATTGTTCTGTAGCCTCAGCACCGTCTATATCGCGAATGTTGAGAGCTGCAAGAATTTGCTTTTTCTTATCGAGAGCCACGTTCTCGTCCTGCTGCGGCTTAAGTGTAGAAGACACGAATGCAAGCAGGAACGCAACGATAACTACTATAACGACAGAATATATGATTGTGTAGGAGTTTGAACTGGTGTTCAGCCCCTTCTTCTTTGTTTCTTCCATATTCCGATAATGTTATTTGTTGGTTAAACGTTTCATTCGCTTAGAGATGTTCTTCTGTACTACACAGTAGTCGATGAGCGGAGCGAACATGTTCATGAAGAGAATGGCAAGCATCATGCCCTCTGGATATCCAGGGTTCATAACACGGATGATAACAGCCATGATACCAATGATGGCACCATACCAATACTGACCGCATTGTGTGCGAGCTGATGTAACAGGGTCGGTAGCCATAAATACAGCACCAAAACAGAAGCCACCCAATACGATATGCTCATACCATGCGATAGGAGTCATGCCAAGAGCCTCGAAGATGTAGGCGGCTACAGCACCACCAACAAACACGCTGAGCATTGTACGCCATGAGGCAATACCTGTCCAAAGCAAGATAACAGCACCGATAGCAATTGCTATAACACTTGTTTCGCCTATTGAACCTGGGATAAGACCTGTAATCATGTCGCAAAGACTGTTGTTTACAGCAGCTCCCTGAGCAATCTCACCAAGTGGTGTAGCGCAAGTGAATGTATCAGGCAGAGTATTACCAAGTCCGAAGATTGTATCATTAGCCACCCATACTGCGTCGCCACTCATCTTTGTAGGATATGAGAAGAATAGGAACGCACGTGTAATAAGAGCCACGTTGAAGATGTTCATACCTGTACCACCGAATATCTCCTTGCCTATTACTACAGCAAAGGCAACAGCAATGGCAAGTGCCCACAACGGACAACCTACTGGGATAATCAACGGGATGATGATACCCGAAACAAGGAAGCCTTCCTGAATTTCCTCGCCTTTCCACTGTGCCCAGGCAAATTCGATACCGAGACCTACCACGTAGCTAACGATGATTTTAGGAAGCACCTGCAATGCTCCATAGATAAACATTGAGAAGAACGAAGCGTCGGCCAATGCGCCTGCTGCCTTATAGTTCTGGAATCCCACGTTGTACATACCGAACAACAATGCCGGAAGCAACGCTATAACTACGAAACTCATAATGCGCTTCGAGTCGATGGCGTCGTGAATATTAACACCGGTCTTGGATGTTTGGTTAGGTACAAACAGGAAAGTCTCAAAGCCGTCGAACAAGCTGCGGAAGGCGTGAAGCTTTCCTTCAGGCTCGAAATTCGGCTTGATGTCATTAAGATATTTTCTTAGAAAATTCATACTTTCTCTTTGTAATTAAATTAAATGTTATGCATTCTCCTTGCGAAGCATGTCGAGACCCTGACGCACAATGTGCTGGAGTTCTAGTTTTGACGAGTCTACAAACTCAGCTACGGCGAAGTCCTCAGGAGCTACCTCATATATACCAAGTTGCTCCATACGGTCGATATCGCCAGCGATGATTGCCTTGATAAGATATTCGCCATAGATGTCCATAGGCAGAACCTTGTCGTACTCGCCACTCATAATCATATGGCGCTCACCACCCTTGATACGTGCATCAAGGGTGTACTCCTTATTCTTACCCAAGAGCCATGAAAGATAGCTGCGGTTAACAGAAAAATCATTGGTACGTGGAAGTATCCAACCAAGCATCTCGTCCACATTGTCGCCTTCAGGTATTACGGTAATCTCTGATGTGTGACCACCAACAAAATCCTCGGCTGTACATTTACGTCCTGTCAACGGATTGCCGTTGATAATGCGCACGTGATCCTTTGCAGCGAGCTTGCCATCAAGAATGCTTGCTATAGGCTGACCAACAAGAACCTCAGCATAAGCAGGATTGTTGATTTCGCTACCTGCAACAGCTACAAGACGACGAAGGTCTACCTTGCCTGTGTTGAATAGGCGACCGAAGAAGATAACCGCTGTAGGTTCTACAGTCCAAACCACCTCGCCCTTGTTTACTGGAGCAATGTTGTTAACCTGAACACCTACATTACCAGCTGGACACGGACCATCGAACACGTTCACCTCAACATCCTTTGCAGAGGTCAATGCCGAGCTTGTCTGCTTTGCACCAATACCAAGATAGGTCTTGGCAATCTTTGACAAGGCGGTAAGACCAGCCTGGAAGTCTTTCTCATTACCTTGCAATTCAAACTCAAAGTTGCCAGCCAATGGCATGTCGCGCAAAGCACTAACGAAGATAGCACGTGGCTTTTGGTCGGGAGTTGTAGAAACAGCGTATGGCAACTGGTTGATATAACCGAACAAGCCGGCCTCAAGCAGAGCCTTAATTACGGCATCGCCATCAAGCGAAGCCACCTGTTTCTGACCAAAGTCAACATACTGCTGATCTTTATCAGCCTCTACGACAACGCGCAACACCTTGCGGCGGTCGCCTCTGACAACAGCTTGCACCACTCCACTTACAGGTGAGGCGAACTTAACATCTGTCTGTTTCTTGTTGACAAACAGAGCTTCACCAGCCTTCACCTTGTCGCCCTCGCGAACAACAACCTTAGGGATCATGCCTACAAAGTCGTCAGGTACAAGGGCATATTGGGCAGCAGCCTTAACAGAGAACTTCTGCTCAGCAGCCTTTCCCTTGAGGTTAATGTCCAAACCCTTACGTAACTTAATTACATTTGCCATAAATATATTAAAAAAATAAGAAATTTCTCTTTACTCAGATATTGAAATAAACAGTGGCTTCCACGGTAATGAAAACCGCCTACAAAATTAACAAAAATTTGTGAGCTAACAGAAGAAAAATCATCAATTATTAGCGACAAAACTGTCTTTACCATAAAGTTTGGCACAAGTATCATCCTAATGTTGCAATAATGTCATACCGACTTTGCAAAAAAACAACTAATAAAACAACATTTCATCAAGAATCATTTGGAACTTTGAATATAATATTATAAGTTTGCAGTTGAATGAATCTTGAATCTATACACATCTTAAATTAACATCACAACATGGGAAATATAATCATGGCATTGATAGTGGCAATAGTTGTCCTGGGCAGTTGCTCCAACAACAAGAAGGACAACATGGAAAACAAAGTCACAACCTCTACTCACAAGACAAAGAAAAAAGTAGCCGATTATGGCGAGCTTGCCACTGTATATCTATCTACCGAAGACTTCAAGCAGAAGGTAATGAACTACGAAAAGCATCCGCAGGAATGGGTGTTTGAGGGAAGTCGACCTGCTGTTATCGACTTCTATGCCACATGGTGTGGACCATGCAAGATGACGGCTCCGATAATAGAGAGATTGGCAAGACAATATAAAGGCAAAATTGATTTCTATAAAGTTGATATCGACCAAGAACGCGAGCTCGCACAACTATTTGGCATACAAAGCATTCCTACATTTTTGTTCATTCCTTTGTTAGGGCAGCCCACAATACAGATGGGAGCCATGCAAATGGCCGATTTCGAAGAGATAATCAAAACAGAATTGTTGAACAAGAAAGAGGTTTCATCATAAAGATTTGTCATTCTCAATGTTTTTCCGTAACTTTGTACGTCTTTTCGACATGATACAAACAGCAGGATAAAAACGAATCATAAGAAGCCCACGTGTTCAAACGTATAATAAACATCACCATATGGACCCTTATAGGTCTATACACAGCCATTATCATTCTGTTGCACATCCCGTCCATTCAGACTTATATTGGGGGATGTGTAGCAGATGCTCTATGCGACAAATTCGGCACTAAGGTAAAAGTAGGCAGAGTGGACCTCGGCTTTATTAATCGCCTTATACTCGACGATTCGTATATGCAGGACAAGAATGGCGAGCAAATGCTGCGTGTATCGCGAATTTCGGTAAAAATTAACCTGTTGGCACTTGCCAACGGACAAATTGAAATAACATCGGCTCAGTTCTTTGGCCTTCATGCCAATCTATATAAGGCTACTCCAGAGGCAAAGCCAAACTTCCAGTTTGTTATTGACGCACTTGCGTCAAAGGACTCTACAAAGCAAAAGACACCACTCGACCTACAAATCAACTCGCTCATCATACGCAATGGTGAGATTAGTTATCGTGTGCTGTCACGTCCAAGTAGGCCTGGCAAATTCTCTGCCGACGACATCAATGCACGCAACATAAGCGCGCACATCATAATCAACCGCATTACCGACGATTCACTTAACGTTAAGGTTAAGCGTATTGCATTTGACGAACGTTGCGGATTCAAACTAAAGTCATTATCCCTCAGTGCTATAGCATGTCGCACTAAAACTAAAATAGAGAACTTCAAGCTTGAGCTCCCAGCCACTTTAATTCAGATTCCAAGCCTTCAGGCTTCGTACAGAATGAAGAATGGACAGATAGAAATGCCTACACTACAGTTTGATGGAAGCATAAAAGCACCCTATATTTCTACATCCGACTTAGCCGTATTTGTACCTACACTTACCCGTCTAAATATGCGTCCTGCATTGGACATACAATTTAATGGCACTGGCTCTTCGCTCACCGTAAACAAGATTAGTATCAATACAACAGACGGCAGTCTGCAACTTGTAGCCAATGGTGGCGTAAAGAACTATCCTGCCAACCCATCATGGTATGCCAATATCGACCAACTCAAGGCTGGTCAGCAAGCAATATCCAATATCTATGCTGTAGCTACCGGAAAGAATGTACCCAATATAATCGAACGCTTGGGCAACGTGCAAATTACCGGTTATGTTGGTGGCGACAAGAAGAATATTGCCTCTGAAGGCAAACTGAATACATCACCCGGCAATCTGACATTGGCTTTCGACAAGCGAGGCGACAAAATTACAGCCCATATGGAGACGGTTAGATTCGACATCGGATCGCTTGTCAACGACAACAAGCTTGGACACATATCTGCCAATCTCAATGTGCATGGTTCATCTAAAGACAATTTCGCAGCACAAGGCCGTGTATACGATTTCGATTACAATGGTTACAAATATCGCAGCCTTAACCTTAACGCTACCTATCGCAACAAGCGACTTGAAGGCAAGGCCAACATTGACGATCCAAATGTGCAACTTACCGCTATTGGAACATTTGTAAACAACGGGGCAAAACCAAACTTGCAGCTTAAAGCCAACATTGCACACTTTGAGCCGAATACATTGCGCCTTACAGACAAATGGCAACAAACAGCTTTCGCTGCCAATATTGCATGCGACATTAAGGGCAGTGACATCAATAATGCTGACGGATCTATAGAGCTACACGACTTCGCCATGCGTGGTCCCGAAACCGAATACAATATTAATAATGTATCGGTTAAGACCGGATACAACAACGGCAACCACTTCCTTGATGTTGACAGCGACTTTGGAACTATCGACATCAACGGACACTTTAGCTATAACACTATCGTTAGAAGTGTACTCAATATGGTGGCAGCAAAACTGCCTACCATACCCGGACTTACACATAAGCCGCAACGAGAGTTTAATGACTTCACCCTTAACGCGTCGCTCAACAGCACCGAATGGATGAACCGCCTACTTGGAATTCCTCTTGAGATACACCGCCCGCTAAACATAAGTGGCGAGATTGACGACAAAAACGAGAAGATAAACCTATGGTGCGATGTGCCGTCATTCACATTCAACGGCAATCGATTCAGCGATGCCTTTGTCAATGTAGAGTCACCAAGCGACACATTAAAGGCAGATATCCGCATCAAGAAACTTGCCGACAGAGGCAAGTATATGGCTTTGCACCTTAACGCGGGCGCATCCGACAACCATCTAAATACGTCGCTTAGCTTCAGCAACAACGAGCGTCATCCGCTTAAAGGCATTATCAATTCCAGTACAGTATTTGCCAAGGACGAGGAGGGTGTGTCTACGGCATACATCGATGTGCTGCCATCACGCGCTACAATTGGCGATACTACATGGCACGTAGCACCCTCTTCGATAATATACAGCAAGAACAAGCTTCAGGTAAATAGCTTCTCTGTTAGTCACGACAACCAGATGCTTGCCATCAACGGCACTGCCACAAAGAGCGAGAATGACTCGCTGCTCGTTACACTTAACGATATAGATGTTAGCTACGTGCTTAATCTTGTCAACTTCCATTCGGTAGATTTCTTAGGCATGGCGTCGGGCGAGGCACGCATAGCAGGTGCCTTCAGTGAGAAACCATTGCTTTCTGCCGATGTAATAGTTAAGGACTTCAAGTTTGAGACGGGTCGCATGGGCACGCTATATGCCAATGTTGGCTACAATCACGAAGAGGGAAACATAGAGATTAATGCTGTGGCTAAAGACGAAGACAACCGTTGGACCGACATAAACGGATATGTATCGCCCAAGCACAACTATATAGACTTGGCTATTGACGCACACCGCACAAGAGCCGAATTTATGGAGAGCTTCTGCGGCTCGTTTATGGACAACGTCAATGCTGATATCAACGGCAACGTCAATGTTGTTGGTCCGCTTAACAACATCAATCTTGTAGGCAAAGCTGTTGTAGACGGTTCGGTTCGTTTGTCGGCACTTAACACCACCTATTGGATGCGAGGCGACTCGGTAACATTCGTTCCGGATGAGATTAAGTTCAAAGGCGACACCTTATACGACCGCAACGGCAATATTGGCATTATGACTGGCAGCATATACCATAAACACTTAACCAATCTGTCGTACGCGCTTAAGGTTAAGGCAAAGAACCTTCTTGCCTACGACACACATTCGTTTGGCGACAATACATTCTATGGTACTGCATATGTCACTGGCGATTGCGATATAAAGGGCAAGAGCGGTGAAGTGGTTATCGACATTGATGCTGTGCCCGAAAAGAACAGTATACTGGTATACAATGCTGCAGACCAATCGTCGATTGGCTCTACCGACTTTATTACATGGAAGGACAACAATGTGGAGGAAACCGACTCTACCGACACCGAACATAATAATAAGGTGGACATATCGACTAACATAAGGCTCAACTTCCTTATCAACTGCAACCCCAACGCCACGCTTAAGTTGATTATGGACGAGAAGACAGGCGACTATATCACCCTTAATGGCGACGGTGTGTTGCGCGCATCCTATTTCAATAAAGGCTCGTTCGACATATATGGCAACTATATTGTTGACCATGGAGTGTACAAACTTACCATTCAGAACATCATAAAGAAGGACTTTACATTCCAGAAGGGAGGCTCTATATCGTTTGGTGGCGACCCATACAACGCAGCACTCAACCTTAAGGCCTTATACGTTCTCAACAGCGTTAGCCTTGCCGACCTTAACATCGGACGCTCGTTCTCTAACAACAATGTGCGTGTAAACTGTCTGATGAACATCACGGGCAACCCAAACTCGCCAAAAGTAGACTTCGACTTGGATATGCCTAACATGTCGAACGACATAAAACAGATGGTATATAGCCTTCTCAATGCAGAGGAGGAAAAGAACCAACAGGTACTCTACCTACTTGCCGTGGGAAGATTCATGGCACAGAACAATAACAACAATGCCACAGGCGAGACTCCTCAATATAGCCAAACATCACTGGCAATGCAGAGTTTCTTGAGCGGCACAATCAGTCAGCAACTCAACAGCGTGCTTAGCAACGTTATAAACAGCAGCAATTGGAACTTTGGCGCCAACATATCTACAGGTACTGAGGGATTCAACAATGCCGAATACGAGGGTATGCTGTCGGGTAGCTTACTTAACAACCGACTGCTCTTTAACGGACAGTTTGGCTATCGTGACAATGCCAATGCTACAACAAGCTTTATTGGCGACTTCGACATTAAGTATCTGCTATTCCCTAACGGCAACCTTGCCATAAACGTGTACAACAAGACCAACGACCGCTACTTTACACGCAACAGTCTTAACACGCAAGGCTTGGGTGTTATAATGAAGAAGGACTTCACCAGAATATCCGACCTCTTCTTCTGGAGAAAGAAGGAGAAAACAAAAAAATAGGAAGTACGGCTTAAAACCGTACTTCCATAACACCCCCTCTATCCTATCTATAGCTATAAATAAAACTACATACACTATGAAAAAACTCAATGTCACTCTCCTACTCCTCCTCTCCTTACACGCGCCAGCATTTGCCCAATATGCCGACCAACCCAAAAACCAATGGCAACAATACTTTGAGCAAATTGCCGACTACGATGATATAGAGGACAACAACATGGAGGAAATGTACGAACGCCTGTGCGAGCTCGAGGCCTCGCCTATCAACCTAAACACAGCCACAGCCGATGATCTTAAGCAACTCTCCTTTCTTAACTCTACACAGATAGAGGAGCTTACCGAATATCTCGACCGCTATCGTCCGCTGCAATCAATGGGCGAATTGTCCATGCTTCAAACGCTCGACCCTGTGCGCCTCAATATGCTGCAATGCTTTGTATTTATTGGCAACGAGAAGAAAGACAAGCAATTTCCCGATGTAAAAGACATACTCAAATATGGCAAACACGAACTTGTTGCCACAGCAAGCATTCCGTTCTACGAGAGAAAGGGCGACCGCAGCGGCTACCTGGGATATCAATACAAACATTGGATGCGCTACACATTCAAGTTTGGAAGGTATGTACAAGCGGGTATAACGGGTGCGCAAGATGCCGGAGAGCCTTTCTTCGCCAACGGCAACAATATGGGTTACGACCATTATGCTTATTATGCCATTGTTCGAAAACTTGGATGTCTGAAGACACTAGCACTCGGACAATACAAGGTTCGACTTGGTATGGGGCTTATTATGAATACCGGTTTTGCACTTGGCAAAACTACATCGCTTGTGTTCTCATCTCCCACCAACAACATATCACCTAACGCCTCACGCTCTGATGCCTACTATCTGCAAGGCACTGCGGCAACGATTGCACTTGGCAAGCATACGGACATCACGGCATTTGCATCCTACCGCAAGATAGATGCCACTCTTAACGACGACGGCTCAATACGTACGCTGCTGCATACTGGTTACCACCGTACCATAAGCGAAATACGACGCAAGCACAACTCGGCACAATGGACAACCGGCGCTGCTATACGCTGGCAAAACTATGGACTGCATCTTGGTGCCAACACCATATACACAACATACAACCGCGAATTGCACCCCAACACATCGCAACTGTTCCGCCTATACGACCCTAAAGGAAAGAGTTTCTACAACGGCAGCATCGACTACGGATTCATAAACAGCTGGCTTAACATCAACGGCGAAACGGCTCTTAACAACGAGGGAGCGATAGCTACAATTAACAGCATTTCGCTTAAAGCTTGTTCTTCGCTTACTCTCACAGCCATACAACGTTTCTATTCATACCGATACTATTCGCTCTTTAGTTCATCGTTCAGCGACGGAGGCAAGGTGCAAAACGAGAGTGGAATATACCTCGGAGCTAAATGGTCGCCACTAAGCCGACTATCTATACTTGCCTACTCTGACTATGCCTACTTTCCTTGGGCACGATACACTGCATCCAAAACATCACACTCATGGGACAACATGCTACAAACCACCTATACCATATCAAGGCGCCTTACATTGTCTACACGATATCGTCTGCGAATAAGACAACAAGACTATAACGATGCCGAGACAACAAAAAAGAAGATACTTATAAACAAAACCGAGCATCGTGCGCGCCTGTCATTGGCATACAATGGCAAACATTTCAATGCCAAAACTCAAATAGACGGAGCATACGCGGTATTCCCATCTGGTATGCAAGGCTTGGAGAACAGTTGCGGTGGTATGATTATGCAAACTATTGGATATAACCATGATGCTATAACCGTAGCCGTAAACGTTGGATATTTCAATACGCAAGACTACAACTCGCGCATTTATGCCTACGAGCGCAGCACATTATACAGTTTCAACTTCCCGATGTATTACGGCGAGGGCATGCGCGGAGCCTTGTTCGTAAGGGGTAGTATTGGAAATAGCCTTATTATAATAGGTAAGGTGGGAACCACCAAATACTTCGACCGCGACGTGATATCAAGTTCGTATCAACAAATCAACAGCTCATGGAAAACTGATATGGACCTGCAAGTGAAGTGGAAATTCTGAATAGAAGAATTGGGAAAACTCTGCCTTATCCATCTTGTTATGCATAAATAGACATAGCATAAGGTTAAAGACATCAAAAATAGATGAGATTTAGATTTATTATTGTTACTTTTACAAGTGGATTTATTTATCCTACTTTTACAAGTTGGATGTTTAAAGAGGGATGTTCAATACATTATATATAATAAGGTATAGAAAATAAAAGATATGAACAGAAACGAAATAGTTGAGCATTTGGCAAGCAAAGGAGTAAAACCTACTGCCAACAGAATAATAGTGCTAAAAGCTCTGCATGATGCCAATCGGCCTATGAGCTTGAAGGCATTAGAAATGAAACTACTGTCTATGGACAAGTCGAGCATATTCCGTGTGCTGACATTGTTTCTTGAACATGAGGTTGTACACTCGTTCGAGGACGGACGTGGTTTGCTAAATTACGAGCTATGCGGACATCATGGTCCATGCAAGCACGACGAAAATCATATACACTTCTATTGCGAGATATGCCAACGTTCGTTTTGCTTAGAAGATGCGCAAATGCCAGATGTACAATTGCCGGAAGGGTTTGAGGCACATGCAATGTCGTTTGTTATTAAGGGAGTCTGCGCAGAGTGCAAAGCAAAGCAAAGTAATACATGATTGTTATTTGTCGAAACCTTCATGAATATCCTTACTGATTATTTTTACAATGTCGGTATGCTTCTCTCGCGAAATCAAATGAATATAAACATCATTACCACATGCATCTATATAAATAGGAGTGTCAACAACAGAAATATTCATCTTTCTGACTATTTTTTCAAACATATTAGTAAATAGCCGATTACGATATTCCTGTACAGACATCCCTGTCTCCTTTTTCTTAAAGCTCATTGGAACTTCAGAAATATCATCACATTGATAATATAATATGGCATTGGGATGACCAATAAAAAAGGTAGCAATCAATTGGGAAACCTTGTTTAATAGTTTCACAGGAGCAACCTTTTGAGCATTACCCAGTCTTTCAAGGTAAATCCCCCACAACTCAAAATCCTTGTCCTTTAAAAACAAAGACATCTCATTTGAAAGAAACAAGTCGCTGTCAGCAGCTAAGCGTATATAAAATTTATCTCCAGAACTATTAGAGAACGAGTAAACAGCCTCTTTCATTAGAACTGGAAATCAAAGTCACATTTCTCAACCTTGCGCAACCTTTCAAGTTGCTCTACCTTATGAGCCTTAAGTTTCTTTACCCATTCTGCCAATTCGGCAGAAGAGCTTTTTATCACTATTGTTTCATTTATATGTACCATGAACCCACAATTTTGTTTTAATAAGCAAATTTATTACTTTTATTTTATTTCGCCAAATAATTTAACATAAATCATGCCTCTACATATAGAGCCGTCTGCTTCTACATACATCTATACTATCAACGGGGATTAACAACTTGACAAATCATCAAGTTGTTAATCCCCGTCAATTTTATGTAGGTATACTTTAAGTATTACTCCTCAGCTGCTTTGAGCTGCTCGGCAACCTCGTCGTTGATGCGCTTAGCAAACTCCTCCTTAGTCATAGTAGCCTGCTCGCCGCCACCTTGCTTACGCATAGAAACAAGACCCTCGGCTGCTTCCTTCTCACCTACTACTACCATGTAAGGCACACGCTTGAGCTCGTTGTCGCGAATCTTGCGGCCAATCTTCTCGTTGCGGTCGTCTACAAGTGCACGTACACCCTGCTTGTCGAAGAACTTCTGTACCTCCTTAGCATACTCGTTGTACTTCTCCGAGATAGGCAGGATAGCCACCTGGTCTGGTGTAAGCCACAATGGGAAATGACCTGCTGTATGCTCAATAAGCACAGCAGTGAAACGCTCCAGTGAACCAAACGGTGCACGGTGAATCATTACTGGTGTCTGCTTAGAGTTATCCTCGGCTGTATACTCCAGTTTAAAGCGCTGTGGCAAGTTGTAGTCAACCTGGATAGTACCAAGCTGCCAACGACGACCAATAGCATCCTTAACCATAAAGTCAAGCTTAGGACCATAGAAAGCAGCCTCGCCTACTTCCTCATGTACATCAAGACCCTTCTCGCGGCAAGCCTCGCGGATAGCATTCTCCGATTCAGTCCAAATCTCCTCGCTACCAATATACTTCTCGGTATCCTTAGGATCGTGGAGCGAGATCTGTGCCTCGTAGTTGTTGAAACCAAAGATGCTGAACACCTTGAGAATGATGTCGATAATATTCTCAAACTCCTGTCTTACCTGCTCTGGACGTACAAAGATGTGAGCGTCGTCCTGAGTAAAGGTACGTACACGTGTCAATCCGTGCAGCTCGCCACTCTTCTCATAGCGGAACACAGTACCAAACTCGGCGATACGCAAAGGCAGATCCTTGTACGAACGTGGCTTGCGTGCGAAGACCTCGCAGTGGTGAGGACAGTTCATAGGCTTGAGCATATACTCCTCGTCCTCCTCTGGTGTGTGGATAGGCTGGAAAGCATCCTTGCCATAATGAGCGTAGTGGCCTGATGTTACATAAAGGCTCTTGCCGCCAATACCCGGAGTGATAACCTCCTGATAGTTGTAAGGCTTAAGGAGCTTGCGCAGCAAGTCCTGAAGACGAAGGCGAAGAGCGGTACCCTTAGGCAACCATATAGGCAAACCCTTACCTACACGCTCAGAGAACATAAAGAGTTCCATCTCCTTGCCAATCTTACGATGGTCGCGCTTCTTAGCCTCCTCAAGCATCTGCAGATACTCATCCAGCATGCTCTTCTTAGGGAAAGAGATGCCATAGATACGTGTCATCTGGTCGCGCTTAGCGTCTCCGCGCCAGAAAGCACCAGCAACACTTGTAATCTTAACAGCCTTGATAGCACCAGTACTCATAAGGTGCGGGCCACGACAAAGGTCGGTGAAGTTGCCCTGAGTGTATGTAGAAATTGAGCCATCCTCAAGATCCTGCTCAATGTGCTCACACTTGTAAGCCTGACCATCAGCCTTGAATTCGGCCAAAGCCTCGGCTTTAGGAACCTCACGACGAACAACTGGCTCGTTCTTCTTGGCGAGTTCCTTCATCTTTGCCTCTATCTTCGGGAAGTCGTTCTCGGAGATGACGTCGCCTTCCTTAGGCATTACGTCGTAGAAGAAACCGTTTTCCACAGCCGGACCAAATCCAAACTGTATGCCAGGATAAAGCTCCTTAAGAGCCTCGGCAAGAAGGTGGGCAGATGTGTGCCAGAATGTGTGCTTACCCTCTTCGTCCTCAAATCTGTAAAGGGCGATTGTAGCGTCCTCGTTGATAGGACGATTAAGCTCCACTGTTTCACCATTAACACCGCAAGATACAACGTTGCGAGCGAGAGCCGGTGAAATACTCTCGGCGATTTGTAACCCCGTCACGCCCTGCTCGTATTCACGAACTGAGCCATCAGGAAATGTGATTTTAACCATAACAAATTAGTTTTTTTATCAAAGTTGGTGCAAAGGTAACTAAATAAAAAGACTAGGCAAAAATAAACGTGGTTATTTTCATGTTTTCTTTGCCGAATGACCGAAATTATGTAATTTTGCACCTATGAGAATAGATATTATAACCGTATTGCCCGAAATGCTTGAGGGCTTTATAAACGAATCGATACTTGCACGCGCTCAAAAGAAGGGTCTCGCCGAGATTCATCTACACAACTTGCGCGACTATTCGGCAGATAAATGGCGCCGTGTTGACGACTATCCTTATGGAGGATTTGCGGGTATGGTGATGCAATGCGAACCTATCGACCGCTGTATTTCTGCTTTAAAGGCCGAACGCGACTACGACGAGGTGATATTCACATCGCCTGATGGCGAGAAGTTTGACCAGCATGTTGCCAACGACCTTTCGATGAAGGGCAACATCATCATACTATGTGGACATTATAAAGGTATAGACCAGCGTGTGCGCGACCATCTTATCACACGAGAGATTTCCATTGGCGACTATGTGCTCACTGGTGGCGAACTTGCTGCTGCCGTTATGGCAGATGCCATTGTACGTATTGTGCCTGGTGTTATAGGCGACGAGCAGAGCGCCCTAAGCGATTGTTTCCAGGACGACATGCTATCTGCTCCTATCTACACACGCCCTGCCGACTACAAGGGATGGAAAGTGCCCGATATATTGCTTAGCGGCAACGAGGCAAAGATTAAGAATTGGGAAATGGAACAAGCCATGGAGCGTACGCAGCGCTTGCGACCCGACTTGCTTGAGAAATAAAACCACACAAGACTTATGTGTTCAAAATCCACATTATTTTATTATGGATTTTGAACACATTATATATTCCACTTTAGCAAGTGTGAAAACAAGAAAACTATGGACTCATTATATCTTCTTCAGTTTGCATGTTTCATATTCATGCTCATCAATGCCTTCATCGTGGCACTCTCTCATCTGCATGTAAGATGGGAGAACAAGCGGTATGAGCGTTCTCGATGGATCATCGTGATTGCCCTGATAGGATTGGCGATACAATATGTGATACAGATGACTTTCGGATTCCGAGCCATGCACGATAATCTGGGAGCGGTCATCAACATCCTCATCTATACCCCCTGCTTCTCGCTTGTCTCTATAGGAATCTATAACATAGAAACCACCCGTGCCAACCTCAAGAAGATGATTCTGATGTGCAGTGGTATTTATGCTGCCATTATCTTGGTCTTTTGCGTGGGTATCAGTCTTCATCATAGCCTGTATATCAGAGAAGGGCTTTATCTGATGCTGGCTCTGTTTTGCGCAAGTGTTTTCTATTGCATATACATGATTATTCAGGAGATGATCAGGCGCAGAAACTTGTTGGAAACAATGGCTGCAACGGATATGTTGCCTTACGTGAGATATTCCCGAGCCAGTGTCATTATTCTCTGGCTCGCAGTTCTCGCTATGCCGGTTGCCATCTTTTCCACTACTTTATTATATATAGTAGGTCCCGTCGTATTGTTTGCCCTGCTGTTCTTCAATCTTACGTTTATCGCTCTTGGCAACAGTTATACCCCAACCGAAGAACTGTTGGACAAAGAAGAGGAAATCAGCGCATCGGTGAGAACAGGACACCAGAAACCATCTGGGGGGGCAAGTTTGAACAAAGACAAAAGCTGCAGGACAGGTACAGAAACTTTACAGCAGCTGTCAGAGGAGCGCATCGACTTTATCCGGCAGCGTCTTGACGAATGGTGTGCTGATTTGGGATATAAGGACAGTGCTGTGAATATGCTGACCCTCTCCCGCACACTGAGTATCTCCAAGGAGGAATTGTCTATATTCTTCGACCAGTATATGCAGTCTACATTCAGAATATGGCTCAGCGAGATCCGTTTCAATGCGGCAAAGAAGATGATGTTGGATTATCCTGACTATAGCAATGATATCATTTCAGCCGAGTGTGGCTTCTCTGCCCGAACCTATCTGTATCGGGTCTTCAAGACCAAGGAGGGTTGCACGCCTGCCGAATGGAGAGAAGAACAGGCTGCCACCAGAACTCTAAGTTGAGAGCTGTAGCAAAAAAAATCCTGTTGGCAGTAATGCCGGCAGGATTCTGCGTTTTATCAACCTCAAGATGTCATTTATTCTATCGCCCAATCCTCTATGCTTCGCTGGTCTTCAGAGAAGTTGACACCCACTTTCACAACCTTCCGCTCATCATCGGCAAAAGCCTTGGCATAGTCCTTGCCGCTGATTTGCGCCATAGCGGTATCAGCAGACTTCTCATATTTCAACTCAAAGATAAAGATACTCTTATCCGTCTTGAGCACAAGGTCTATTCTTCCATCCGAAGTGGTATGCTCCACCTTCACATCTTCGCCAAGCATGGTAAAGATAGTGAACATCACGGCTTGATAATGACGCTCATTATTGTTGATAATCGTATATGGGAACTTATCGTAGAAGGCCTTCAAGTGAGGCATAAAGGCTCCCATATCGTCATTGATGAGCACATTCTTGGAATAGGCATACACAATAGCATCATATCTGTTCATGTCTTGCGCAGTATAATACCTGACGAGACTTTTCGAGAAGCCTTGTCTTACTTCTTGATTTGGGAAACAGAGATGATACATTTTTCCCCTTCGCTCATATCCTTTAATAGTAAGATAACCACTCTGGAAAAGAACAGGAATCGGGTCTGTAAGCTTTTCTGTAGGGGTATCAAAACGATCATCATTAATCCATAAATCGTCCAGATTGAGCATATCCAAATTCTTCTGCTGCAACAACTCTACCAGGAACGTAGGCGTACCAGATGTAAACCAATAGCTATTAAACTCCTTATCGTCCAAA
>OIZF01000117.1_pt1 | contig 53893 bp, 48 predicted proteins | sample 1588471 | NCBI WGS metagenome assembly OIZF01 (sample SAMN03283279) | human gut metagenome | biome: human-associated habitat; material: feces | host: Homo sapiens | place: Peru | collected 2012
GTTGGTAAAGTCACGTCACTTAAGCTTGCAGCATCTTGGAAGGCACTGTTGCCTAAACCTGTTGTAATTCCTGTCAAACTCAAGTCAATACTTTCTAGCCCTGTGCCTTGGAAGGCTCTAGTGCCAATACTTGTCAACGTACTTGCTAACTGGTTAGTAGCTGCTCTAGATGGTGCTGATGGAGTTGTTTCACTAGGAGCTGGTGCTTCTTGCGTTAAGGTCTTTAAGGCAGTAGTGCCTTTAAAGGCATTGTCGCCAATTGAAGTCACTGTGCTTGGTAACTTAACAGTTTCTAGTTTAGTTGCTCCGTTGAAAGTGGAGTTAGCAATACTTGTCAAGGCTGTTTTTGATAAATCAAGGGCAGTGATGCCTGAGCCGGTGAAAGTGGCGTTCACATCACCACTACCTGAATTATCTGCACTTCCTAGGTTGTTTAATGTCTTCGGCACCATCAATGCTGTTAAACTCGCTGTGTTAGCGAAGGCACCTTGGCCAATTGTTGTCAAGGCTGTTTTTGATAAATCAAGGGCAGTGATGCCAGAGCCAGCAAAGGCACCTTGGTTAAGTGTTGTCAAGGCTGCTGGAAGATTCACACTTGTTAAACTTGTTGTGCCATTAAAGGCATTGTCGCCAATACTTGTCACACCAGCTGGTAACTTCACGTCTGTTAAACCAGCACAGTTCCGCACCATATTGTTAGGCACACTTGTAATCTTAGTTTGACTTAGATCAAGGGCAGTGATGGCACTAGCTTCACTTGCATTTCCAGACCCAAAGGCACTTTGTCCAATACTATTCACACTACTTGGAATATCAATTGTTTTTAAACTAGTGGTGCCTTGGAAAGCTTGTTGTCCAATTTGTGTCAACCCACTTGGTAGTTTAACGTTACTTAAGCTTGTACAACCTTGGAATAGACCGTTAGGTAAACTTGTCACTTGGGTAGATGATAAGTCGATGGTAGTTAGGGAAGTAGTGGCAGTGTTAGTTGTTGTGCCACTGTTTGTTGTCACATTCCCAAACACATTATTTCCAAATTCCTTCAAACTCTTTGGCACTTTTACTTCTGTTAAGCTTGAGCAGCCTTGGAAGGCATTATCATCAATTCTCAGCAACTTCGTGGCTTGACTTAAGTCCAGGCTTGTAATTCCACTGTTCATGAATGCATTATTAGCCACTGTTTGTAGCACGGTGTTGTTGGCAAAGTTAATGGTTTTTAAGCCGCTTGTGCCCTTGAAGGCTTCTTGACCCACATAATTTGCTTTTTCCACATTGACTTCCACACTACTTGCTGGAATACTACTAAATGCATTCTTAAAAGCACTGTTACCAATATAGCTCACGTTTTGTAAGTTGATCGTGTTAAGTTTATTACATTCTTCAAAGGCATTTTTACCAATGTAGCTGACACTACTTGGTAAGCTGATGGTTGCTAAGTTTGAGCAACCCTTGAAGGCTTGAGCCCCAATTCTAGTGACGTTGTTAGAAGCAAATGTCACGTTGGTTAGTGAGGCCATACCTTCAAAAGCACCATGGTTGGTACCATTAGTAGTTGTATTTCCACCATTTGTCGGTGTTGTATTCACATATCCAGTAATCGCTTTGACGCTGGCTGGAATGACAATGTTAGCAAAACCACCGGAGAAGTCGTTGCCAGCAAAGTTAGGGACAACTCCAATTAGTTCAGTTTTAGCTGGGTTTGCATAAACTAGTCCTTGGTCATCGATCACTAAAAAAATCACCATCCAAGTTTGGATGGTGATTTAAATTTAATTGAAATGCAAGAAGACATGTGTATGGAGCTTCTCGCCTGCTATACTTTTAATGATAACACACAAAATAAATTTGGTATCTAAAAATGCTATTTTTTTGATTTATAATTATTAGGTTTTATTGTTTATTTTAGACATTTTGAATAAAACACTCTTACTCAATTTGAGTTATTTAGCCATAAGAGGAAGGACAGTATAATAATGGCAAAATATGAAATTATGCTAGTTGTTCGTGGAGATATCGAAGAGAACTTGGCGAATGGTGTTTGTGATGAACTAGCATTAGTACTTGCAATAAAAGATCTTAATATCAAAAAACACGGATTAAAACCACTAGCTTATGAAATTAAAAAGAATAAACATGGTTACTATTACCAAATTAATTTTGATGCAAATGATGCAACTGGAATTAAAGAATTTGGTAGAATCGCAAGAATTAATAAACAAGTTTTACGTCACTTGATTATTAATTTAGAAAAGGATTATGGATATAGAGCAACTATCAATCCTAAGAAAGTTGCTAAAAATCAAAAACGTGCTGAAATTCATGTTAAAGTACAAGAAGAAATTAAGAGACGTGCTGAAGAACGCCAAGCAATGATGCTTGCACAAGAAAATGCAATTGGTAAATAATGAACAAAGTATTTTTAAATGGTTATTTAGCTACTGATCCCAAACAAAGAGTTACAACAAAAGGAATTGAACAATCAAGTTTCAGTATTGGTGTAACAGATTTAAGAAACTATAATGATAGTTATTTTTTTCAATGTGTTGCATGAGGACCACAAGCCAAATATATTAATAATAATTTAAAAAAGGGTTCATTTGTTGCAATTGACGGTAGATTAACTCGTCGCTCATATGTAGATGGCGAAGGGAAGACAATCTACATCACAGAAATTGTTATAGATAATATCAAACACTTTGGGATTAATAATAAGACTATAGCCCAAACCACTCAACAAGTTTCCAATCAAGATCTAGATGTTTTAGAGTCATTGGAAACAACTACCAACATTGGTGATGTTTTGAATGATTTAGAAACTAATGAACAATCAAATAATGAAATAAAATCATTTGATTGAGATGAAGATTTAGAATAATTACATTACAAGGAAAATAAAATGGCTACATTTGTTAAACGTAAACCACGTAAGAAAATTTGTCCTTTCTGTGCAAGAGGGATTGAACAAGTTGATTATAAAGATGTTGATACATTACAAAAACATATCAACTCAAATTGCAAAATTCTACCTAGTAGAATTACTAAATGTTGTGCAAAACATCAAAGAAGAGTTGCTAATGCAATTAAGCGTGCTCGGATTGTTGCACTTTTACCATTTATTAGTGAATAACAATTAAACTTTACTAAAAAAGCAAAACTTAATTAGATTAGGTTTTGCTTTAATGTTTAAAATCTTGAAATAGGATAAAAATGAAAATAATTTTATTAAAAGATGTTGATGGTGTTGGAAAAGAAAATCAAATTGTGGAAGTTTCTGATGGTTATGCAAAAAACTTTTTAATTAAAACAGGTTTAGCAACTGGATTGGATAATTCTACAATTAACCAAAGACAGCATCGTTTGGATGATAATCAAAGATCATATGAAGAACAAATGGCCCAAGCTAAGTTGTTAAAAATGCAATTAGAAGCCATGACATTACATTTTAGTTTATCTAGCAATCATGGTCGTGCTTTTGGTGTGATTTCCAACAAAGCAATTTTAGAAGAAATTAATAAAAACCAAAAATTAATTGATAAACACATGTTTGCAGACAATTATAAATTAACAATTGGCCCATCTGTTATTACATTAAATCTAAATAAACAAATCCAAGCTCATATCAAAATTATTGTGACAGAGAAATAATATGGATGATTTAAATCAAGAAGTTGTTTTAGAAAACCAAATTGAAGATGAAATTATTTGCGCTCTAATTAAGCGTAATGATTATCGTAGTTTGATTTTATCTAAAGTCAAAATTGATGATTTTGATAATCAAGAAAATAGAATTATTTTTCATATTATCCAAAAATTTACAGAAGAAAATGTAGTAGTTGATATTGGTAATATTCAAACTCAATTATTGGCAGATAATTCTGAAATTGCAACTTCTGCAATTAACCACCTATATAATGACATTATGTCAATAGGTTATGTTGATAATATTGATTCTAAAATGCAAATTTTGATCAATAAATCAACAAAAAATAAAATTGATAAATTAGCTAAAAATATCTTAGAAACTAATGTTAATTTATTGGATCCTGATGAAAATTTTTATGATTGAGCAGTGAAATTAGATCAAGCAATTAATTCAAGAAATATTGGTGATATTGAACTAATTAAAACTGCAGTTGATCTATACCAACAAAATTTGTTAACTGCAACTAATAATAATGGTGAATTGACAGGCACAACATCAGGTTATGAAGGAATAGATGAATTTACCAATGGATTCCAAAAAGGGGACTTGATTATCTTAGCAGCAAGACCTAGTATTGGTAAGACTGCACTAGCAATTAATTTTATGCTTAATGCTGCCAAAGAAATTCATGATCCCAAACAAGCAATTGTATTCTTTTCATTAGAGATGAGTAAAGAACAAATCATCCAAAGAATGGTAACTAACTTAGCTTCTATTGATGGAAATTTATTGCGAACTGGTCAAATTGATGACCAAATGAAAAAAGCTATCAATGCTAATTTAGATAGATTAAAACAATATCCCATTTTTATTGAAGATAAACCTAATATGAATATTCTAGAAATTGAGTCTAGATTAAGAGGTGTTACTCAAACTCATGAAGTTAAATTAGTTGTATTAGACTATTTACAACTCATTGAGTCGACAAGTCACTCTTACAACCGAGTACAGGAAGTAGGTAAAATTTCTCGAAAATTAAAAATAATGGCGCGAGAATTAAACGTACCAATCATAGCAATTGCTCAATTATCAAGAAAAATTGAAGAGCGAAAAAATGAAGATCGCCGGCCAATGTTATCAGATTTGAGAGAATCAGGTAGTATTGAACAGGATGCAGATTTGGTTACATTTATTGATTATGACCGTAATCAAATTGATAATAAATCAATTGTAGCTAATAAAGGCACATTAAAAAATTCACAACGAGTCGAAGTTGTTTTTTATATTGAAAAACATCGAAATGGAATGACAGGTCAAGTAAAGTTGTGATTTAATAAACATGAAGGACGTTTTATTAGTTATAGTAATCACTCTAAAAATATTAACTAGAAGAATGGTGGTAAATTATGTTTAAAACTAAAAAAAGTAAATTAACATTATTGGCAATGGGGCTAGTTTTAAGTACTTCAGTTATTGGTAGTATCGCTTTATCATCTTGTACTTCTTCATCAACAAATCCATATGGCCCATACACAAGATTAGATTTAGTTATTAATGGTGCTACCACTAACACTTTTAGGTATCAAACCAGTAATACTGAACTATCTTATTACAATACTAGTAGTGATTTTGGAACACAAAATCAGAATAGATATTTGTCTAAAAATACAATTAAAAGCCATTACTATGAATTAGCTAAAACTAGAGTTAAAGACAGCTTAAATGCTACAAATTGGACAGCAATTAAAAATTTGTATGGTGCTAGTGCTAGTAATGTTACATTAGATAGTTATCAAGCAAGTAATAGTTATAAAAATAATCAACCAAGTTTTTTTTATGGAACGACACCGACATCCCAAATGATTAATGTTGCTAACATTTACAATAAATTAAACATTATGGGTAGCATTTTTCAATATGCATCTAATTTATCTAATGAATTATTAACTTATCTTGCTTGTGATGGAATTGGCGCTTTAAGTGATTCTAAAATTACTGATATTGCAGATTTAACAAACAACATTAATAATAGTGGTACAACTACTAGAAATCAATTTGCTTTACAATTGCTAGCTGGTAATGGTATTTCATTTGGTGTTGGTAATGATATTTATCAATTATGGCCAAGCGGTTTTAGTGCTAGCATTAATGCAGTTAATCCAATTACTAATCCAAATCAAAATGTTGATGGTACAGTAATGGAAGCAAATAAAACTCAATTAGGAGATATTAATGCTCCTTATAATTTAGCCAATTATAGTTCTAATAATTCAGATACAAATAAACCTAAAACTTCAAGTTATAAAATTAATGTTTCTAATTTAAAAATAACTTATCAATGATATAAAACTGACAGATCTGGTGGGAATTATGTTGATAGTTTTAATTTAGTCAATTCAGCAACAACAAGTGACCAAAAGAGTGGTTTATCTAAATTAGGAATTGCTAGTGGGCAAGTTAATTCGTTGGCATATACATTGCCAATAAGTGATTTGCAATTTGATTTGGTTCCAGAAACATATAGTTACCAAGACCCATTTTATTCAGGAATTTATGATACTGTGACCACAGGATTATATGATGTGAAAGCGCCAATGCTATTAAATTCTAATAATAAAATTGATTATGCTAACAACACATATCCAAATGGAATGAAAACTACAATTGGCACATCAACAACTGTTAATTGAAGAGGGATTGTTGCAACAAGCAAAAATAATTTAAATGAAAACAACCTACCAAGTGGTGTTTATGACGCTATTAGAGATAAAAATTTAAATTCCCTACCATATTACCAACCAAATTTGGCATATGCAATTGACAGTAGTGTTGTACCATACCAAGTTAATTCTAATGGTGTAAATTTATCACCATACAACACCACACAATTGTTAAACATATTTAAAGATCCTTTTAATAAAAAAAGTTCTACATTGTACTATAACCAACCAGTTTACAATAATGTAAATAATTTAAATAAACAGACTTATTTAAACATTTGATCATTAGGCTGATTGGTTGAAAATTCTACTAATACAAAACCAGTTAATGAATCAGATGCATATAAAAATATGAAATCTAATTTAGATAAGTCAGGTGTTACTAATGTATTGCTTGCTAATAAAACTTTTACTACCGGTAAAACAACACTTTACAAATTAATAAATTTAGCTAACACAACAAATAGTGGTGGTTACAAGTTTAGTGATAATGGCATTACTAATTTAAGTAAGTAAAAGTATCTTTATGGCTAACCATTACCAATTAGAACAATGAAAAGATTTTCTAAATTCTGAAACTACTAAACCATACTTCATAGATTTATGAAGTAAAGTTAATCATTATTATGATCAAAATCTCTTATTCCCTAAAAAAAGTGATGTTTTTAAAGCATTAGAATTATGCACCTTGAAAAACATTAAGGTTATAATTATTGGGCAAGATCCTTACCATAATGATAATCAAGCTAATGGCTTGGCGTTTGCTGTTAATAATGATTGTAAATTGCCAGGTAGTTTACAAAACATTTTTAAGGAATTACAAATTGAGTATGATGTTAAACCATCTACTAATCCAGATCTTATGTTGTGGGCACAACAAGGTGTTTTGTTATTGAATACAGTTCTTACTGTCATTAAACATCAACCATTATCATGTCAAAATTGAGGATGAGAGAAATTTACATTAAATTTAATAAAATATATCCTAGATAACAATAACAACCTTGTTGTTATCTGTTTTGGGAAATATGCACAAAAGTTTGTTAGTACTTTGGAATATAAAAATCATTGTTTTTTAAATTGCATCCACCCTTCTCCACTAAGTGCACACTATGGATTTTTTAATTCCATGGTTTTTAGAAAAACCAATGAATATTTGCAGTTGCACCATCAAGTTAAAATCAAATGGTAATGTTAAATGAATGAGCAGTCTAATTTAATTTATTCAATATCCATTTTTTGTGCATTTTTACTTTCCTTAATCTTAATTTCTTTCATTAAAAAGATTTATTACTATGTGAAATATAAAAAGCGGTTTTTTATTCTACCTCGTGTAAGTATAAAAGGAATTGCTAATATTTCAATGGTGATTGCTATTTCAATTGCCATTATTATTTTATTAACCATTGCTACTGCTGATTTATTTAACGTTGTATTTCGAGCTTGACCAGGTACGAGAGTAACAATTGAGGGATTATTGATTAAAATTGGGGGATTACTATTTGGCCCATTCCTAGGTTTATTTATTGGTGCCATGACTGATTTACTTACAGTAGCACTTACTGCTGGTGTTTTTCATTATGGTTATTTAATTGCTGCTATGGCCTATGGTTTAATTAGTGGATTTATCTCTGATATTTTTAGAAGTACAAAAGATAAAATTTGGTGGAAAGCAGTCTTAGGAACACTAATCCTTATTGCTTGTAACATTATTATGGTTTTATTTTTTATGTTACAAACTAATTCTTTTCAAAATAATTTTAGTGTTTCACTATTTGGTAATAAATTAGATGTTAATGTCAAAATTTTATTAATTGTTTTAGTTACATTTATTTGTTTGGGGATATTAATTATTTGGATTGTTTATTTTTTAAATTTTAATAAACAACATCACAAACATAATTCAATAATTACAGAGACTAAAGCAACTAAAAAAAATGATTTGTATTCTTCAATAATTATTGTGCTAGTTGTTAGTGTAGTGTGTAATTCAATTATCAATATGTTGATCCTGCCATCATTTGATGCTCAGTTGTCATCAATAAGATATGAAGAGTGGGTAGTATTAAGATCAATAGTATTTATTCCAGAAGTAATTTTTAATTGTTGTGTGATTATTCCCATCTACAATATTGTGGTACCAATTATTAATTACAATTACCATGATGATTTATTAGAAGATATAAAATATCCTTTGTATGTGGAGTAGTTTATAGAAAGGTGATAGAGATGTCAAAAAAGAATAATCTTAATTTTATAGAAATTGAAAAAGAAGTTAATTTTGGGATAGAGTTAGAAGCACAAGATTTTTTTAGTAAAAACTATGAAAATTACTTAAATAGTATTAATTTAGTGAAGAATTTTGATTTTAGTAAATACATTCCATATTGAAAACCATCATTTGATGAACAATTAACTATTTCTTTTTCATCTTTACTACCTGATGAAACAATTGAGTGTCCAGACAAAGTGAGCTTATTTGCAAATTGTGTTGATTTTGAGGAAGGATATGTTGTTGTAAAAAATGAAAAATAGTTGCATTTACCATAATTGACAAAAAGTTAAAAATCATGAAATAACATATTCTCAACTTATTGAAAATAAACTATTACTTTGTAAGCAAAGTATTAAAAATCAAGATAATATTGTTTTGGAATTAATGGGGGAAAGTGCCTTACAAAATGCAAAAAGCCTTGATGCAAGAAAAGACATCAAGGATATATTTGCGGGAATGACATTTTTATTAAAAGATAATGTTAATGTTAAAGGTTCAATTACAACCAGCGGAAGTTTAGTTTGCAAAGATTTTGTTTCACCATTCAATGCCACAATTGTTAATAAAATTAATGATCACGATGCAATTATTTTAGGTAAGGTTAATTTAGATGAATTTGGTCATGCCGGCACTGGACTTTGTTCAGCATTTGGAATTGTTAAAAACCCCATAGACAACACTAGAATTACAGGTGGGTCATCATCTGGCAGTGCAGCAGCGATTAAACTTGGACTTTGTGATGTGGCAATTGGTAGTGATACTGGTGATTCAATTCGTCACCCCGCATCTTTTTTAGGGATAGTAGGCTATAAACCATCTTATGGTCTAGTGAGTAGATATGGTGTCACACCATATGCTAGTAGTTTAGACCATATTGGTGTTTTAGCAAATAGTGTAATTGATGTGGCAATTGGTATTGATGTGATTAAGGGACAAGATAAATTTGATTTAACTTCAATCCATATTACTGATAATTACTTTTATCAAGACTTAAAATTGAATGATAAAAAATTTAAATTTTTAGTTTTTGATAATGTCGTAAGTAGGGCAAATAATGCCATCCAAAAACAATTTAATAAATTTATATCTGATTTAAAAACCAAACATGAAATCATTGTTGAATCATTTGATGAAAATTTATTAAAAATATTAATGCCTATTTATATGACGACAAGTTACTTAGAAGGTTTTACCAATTGAAATAATGTAAATGGGATTACATTTGGTGGCAAAAATATTTCATATTCTAACTACCAAGACCTTGCGTTTAAAACTAGATCACAATTTGGTCATGAAGTTAAAAATCGTTATTTGATCAATAGTTTAGTGTTAAATGATAATGATTTTTTGTGTATCTATGAGAATACACAAAAAATTAGAAGAATTATTGTTAATAAAGTTAATGAATTATTACAACAATATGATGCTATTGTTATTCCATCTGCTTCATCATATGCACCTAGTATACAAGACACTACTACAAAGCAATATAAAGCAAATGAATGCGATGACACACTACTTTTAGCCAACTTTGCTGGATTGCCATCAATTACCATTCCATTAACTAGTAATGAACATGTAGATGCAATTGGTATTAATATAACAAGTGCCAAGTTTAGTGATGCCAAACTTTTAGAAATTGCTTACAACTTAGAAGATTTTATTAAAAACAAGGGATACTATAATGAATAATTTAGAAGTTATTATTGGCATTGAAGTACATGTGGTTTTAAACACTAAAACCAAGATGTTTTCTCGTTCATTAAATAGTCATTATGGTTTACCTAATACTTTAGTTAATGAAATTGATTTAGGATTACCAGGGATATTACCACATCCTAATCCTGAAGCAATTAAAAAAGGTTTATGGTTAGCCAAGGCCCTAAAAGCCGCTGCTAATTATCAAAACATTCAGTTTGATCGCAAAAACTATTATTATTCTGATTTGCCTAAAGGTTATCAAATTACTCAACAGTACTATCCCCTTGCCGAAAATGGTCAAATCACAATTGAAACTAATCAAGGGACAAAGAATATTAGTGTCCAAAGAATGCACTTAGAAGAAGATACTGCTAAGCAAATTGTTAAAAATGATGCCATTTTACTTGACTACAACCGGTGTGGTTGTCCACTAATTGAAATTGTGACTGATCCAGTCATTAGTAGTGCTCAAGAAGCAGCTGAATATTTGAAAAATCTTATCAGAATTTTACGTTTTAATGAAATTTCTGATGCCAAATTAGAGGATGGTTCACTTCGGGCAGATGTTAATATTTCATTAAGGCCATATGGGCAAAAAAGTTTTAATAATAAAGTAGAAATTAAGAATATTAATTCGATTAATAATGTTGTCAAAGCAATTAATTATGAAATTCAAAGACAAACAGCAATTGTTTTACAAGGCGAAACTGTAGAACAAGAAACAAGAAGATTTGATGAAACTAGTCAAACAACTATTTTCATGAGGCATAAAAGCAATGCAACTAATTATCACTATATTCATGAACCTAATATTGTGACAATTCAACTAACAGATAGCGAGTATGATGCTATCTTAAAACAAAAAAATAAAGATTTAAACGAATTAGTTTTAGAATTGCAACAATTTGGTTTAAGTCAAGACAATATCGAATTATTATTAAATGATTATGAGTTATACAAACTTTATAAAGAATTGGTCAATCAAACTAATTTAGCTACTTTATCATTTAATTGATTAAGTGTAGATATCATGGGCTGATTGAAAAAATTGAACTATGAATATAACCATTTAACCCCAACAAGATTGTCTTCAATTGCAAAAATGCTTATATTGTTAAATGAACAAGAAATCAATGGCAAACAAGCTAAGGTTATTTTAGAACAATTAATGACTACAAATCAAGACACAATGACGATTATTCAAAACAATGGTTTTGAACAAATAAAGGATATTAATTTATTAACTCAAATGATTGAAACATTTATTAATCAGAACCCTGAAATGATAAATCAATATGTAAAACGGCCAGAGCGTGTAGAAAAGTTTTTAGTTGGTTTAGTAATGAAGGAAACTAAAGCCCAAGCAAATCCTAAAATTACAATGGATATCATTGTAAAATTATTAAAGAAAAATTAAAATATGTGGAAATAATAATGAAAATTGATGCAACATTGAATCACAGTGCAGCGCATGTGCTAGCTGCTAGCTTACAAAAGATTTATCCTGATTTAAAACTAACAATTGGTCCTGCAATTGAAGAAGGTTTTTATTATGATTTTGCAACTAAAGCACCTATTTCAATTAATGATTTACCAAAAATTGAAAAACAAATGAAAAAAATTATTGCTGCAGGTCATGAATTTACAAAAAAAGTCGTTAGCAGACAAGAAGCATTAGATTTTTATAAAGATAACAAATTTAAAACAGAAATTATCAATGAAATTCCTGAAAATGAAGACATCACTTTTTACACTTGTGGTGATTTTACAGATTTATGTTCAGGACCACATACAGAAAGAACAAGTAAAATTAAAGCTTTTAAATTATTAAATCTAGCTGGTAGTTATTGAAGAGGAGATAGCAATAAAGACCAATTATATAGAATTTATGGCATCGCATTTGATAATGAAAATGATTTAAAAGAATATTTAGAAATCTTAGAAGATCGCAAACAAAGAGACCATAGAAAGATTGGTAAGGATTTAAATCTATTTACTTTTAATCCATTAGCAGGTCAGGGTTTGCCAATTTGATTACCTAATGGTACTAAAATTAAGTATCAAATTCAAAAATATATTAATGAATTACAACACAAATATGGATTTGAACCTGTTATGACCCCAGTCTTAGGTTCAGTAGAATTGTATAAGACTAGTGGACATTGAGAGCATTATAAAGATTCAATGTTTCCACCAATGCAAGTGGATAATGAAAATTTGGTTTTAAGACCGATGACTTGTCCACACCACATTTTAATTTACAAAAATTCATTACATTCTTATCGTCAATTACCAATTCGTTTGTGTGAGCATTCTAACCTTCACCGGTATGAAGCATCAGGTGGGTTAACAGGACTTGAAAGAGTTAGAGAAATGATCCTAGAAGATACCCATATTTTTTGTCGTCCCGACCAAATCGCTCAAGAAGTGGGAGTATGTTATCAAGCAATTAAAGAGGCTCACGAAGGATTAGGTTCAAAAATTTGAAGAGTAGACCTATCAGTTTGAGATCCTAATGACAAAGAAAAATTTCATGGTAATAAACAAATGTGAGAGTCATCACAAGAGCAATTGAAACAAGCTTTGCAATTCTATAATATTGAATATCATGAAGCTGTAGGTGAGGCAGCCTTTTATGGTCCAAAAATTGATTTTCAAGTTAAAACAGCTTTGGGGCACATTGTTACAGTTAGTACAATTCAACTAGATTTCTTGCTTCCAGAAAGATTTGAATTGGAATATAAAGATGAAAATGGACAATCTGCTCGTCCTGTTATGGTTCATTTAGGTCATATTGGTACATATGAACGTTATTTAGCAATGTTGTTAGAACAAACCAAAGGTGTTCTTCCACTATGATTAGCACCAACACAAATTATCATTTTGCCTGTCAATAATGAACTTCATGGATATTTTTCACAACAATTATTTGATAAATTAAGAACTGCAGGATTTAGAGTGGAAATTGATGACCGTAATGAAAGATTATCAAAACGGATGAGAGATGCTCAAATTTCCAAAATCCCTTATCAATTAATTATTGGTGACGAAGAAATGAAAAATTTCAATATGATTACATACCGTAGATATGGGTCTGAAGATTCTTTTTCACTAGTTTATGATGAATTTGTTCAAATGTTAGATCAAGAGATTGCTAAAAAATCTAGACAAGACTAGCCATTTTTATCTAATCAATTTTGATATGCTTCATCAATTAAGATTTTTAGTTCGTTAAAAACTTCATCTTCCTTGACAGTTTTTAGAATTTTCCCATTCTTAAAAATTACTGCTTGTTTTAAACTTCCAGCTACGCCAATGTCTGCTTCTTTGCCCTCACCAATTCCATTGACAAAACAACCAAGAATAGAGATTTTTAAAGGGAAAAACATTTGTTTGGTGTATTCTTTTACTTTCTCAACCAATGGCATCATATCAAAATTTAATCTACCACAAGTTGGGCAGCTAATAATATCAACTAGATCATTTCTAATTTTTAGAGTATTTAGCAATTTTCTAGCTACTTCAATTTCTTTAACTGGATCTTCAGTTAAAGAAATTCTTATTGTGTCGCCAATGCCTTTAACTAATAAGGGAGTTAAACCGGCAACTGATTTGATTGTTCCATCTAGTAATGTACCAGCCTCAGTGACACCTAAATGCAAAGGATAGTCAAAGTTTTGACTTGCTAATTCATATGCATCAATCATTAACAATGGGTCACTGGCTTTTATTGAAATAACAATGTTATTAAAATCATAACTATTAAGTAAATTAACATAATGTTTGGTAGTTTCAATCATTGCTTGGGCACTATATCCATATTTATCCAGTGCTCATCTTGGTAATGATCCACTATTAACACCAACTCTAATTACAACATTATGTTTATTAGCTAATTCACAAATTATTTTTAATTTTTTAGGATCATCTAAATTACCTGGATTTAGTCTAATTTTTTTAACACCCATTTCAATTGATTTAATAGCATATTCAAAATTGAAATGAATATCAGTAACTATTGGTAATAAACTTTTTTCTAAAATTGCTGGTAATGCATTGATATCTTCATCATCAAAAATTGCTAATCTAACTAACTCACAACCAGCATTTTTTAATCTCTTTATTTGTTCTAATGTTTTATTAATATCTGATGTTTTAGTGTTAGTCATAGATTGAATAACAACATTATTTTGTCCTCCAATCTGCAGATTTCCTATTTTTATTACTTTAGTTTTAGTTCGGATATTATTCATATTTATAAATAAAATAATAAATCTATTTGCTATAATAATATAGTTATTTTTAGTATTTCAGTTTTAAAAGAGGTTTGGTAATGGCAGTTAAAAGAGGAATTAGAATGCAATGTGTAGATTGCAAGAATATTAATTATTTAACTAAGAAAAATGCAAAAAATACTCCTGATAAGATTACATTAAATAAGTATTGCAATACTTGTCGTAAAGCCACAAGTCATACTGAAATTAAAGCTAAAAAATAGTTAATGAGAATAACAGATATTGTTATTGATTTTATAAATAATAACCAATGTGATGGGATATGTTTTGTTTCACCAATAAATCGTTATTGGTATACAAGTTTTAGTTCATCATTTGGTTTTTTATTTGTTAATAAATTAGGTAAAAGCATTTTTATTACTGATAGTCGTTATTTTTTAGAAGCACAATCTAGTTGTCATAATGTGGATGAAGTAAGGATTTTGGACAATTCATTATTGGATTGTTTATACACAATTATTAAAGATTTAAAAATTAATAAATGTATCATTGAACAAGATTATTTAACTTTAAATGATTATTTGTTATTGGGCAAGTTATTTCCTCAAGATTGTATAAAAATTTCTAATACTTCACAATTACGAAGTATTAAATCATTTGATGACATTCAAAAACTACAAATAGCAGCAGACATTACTGCATTGACCATTGAAACAATTAAACAAGAAACACTAATTGGCAAAACAGAAATTGAAATAGCAAGAATGATTGATATCACAATGCTAAAAATGGGTGCTGAAAAAAATTCATTTGACACAATTGTTGCTAGTGGAATAAACACAGCTTCACCACATCATCGACCAACAAATAAAATTATTGAAGATGGTGATATGGTAATGATTGATATTGGTTGTGTTTATGATAATTATTGTTCAGACATTACAAGATCATTTATTGTTGGTAACAAAAATAAAACTCATCCTGAACTTATAAAGATTTGGGATGTTGTTTATAAGGCCCAACAAGCCGCAATTAATGCATTAGTTAATGGAATTTCAGGTAGCAAAATAGATGATATTGCTCGCACAATTATTTCTAGTGCTGGTTATGGTGGATATTTCAAGCATGCCCTTGGCCATGGTGTAGGTTTAGAAGTTCATGAGCACCCTAATTTAAGCCCTAAAAGCCAAGATGTAATTGAAAATGGCACAGTTTTTACAATCGAGCCAGGAATTTATGTGCCTGGGTTAGGTGGAGTCAGAATTGAAGATACATTAGTTTTTAACAATAATGGATCTAAAATTTTAACAATAAAATCTAGTAAAGAAATTTAAAAGGTTATATAATCTATTATTACCTAGTAATAATAGAGTTTGGAAATTATATTCATGGATAAAATTTTTAATCAATTAAAAGCTTTACAAAATAATGCCATAGCACCATTTTCAAATTACAAGGTAGCTTGCTTATTAAAAACTGATTGTGGCGAATTTGTTGGTGTTAATATTGAACCTGATGTGCTTAATCTTGGGATTTGTGGTGAGAGAAATGCTGTTTTTAGTGCTTTGACAAGTGGGGCAAAATATTTAGAGCATATTTACTTATTAACTGATTCAAATCACGATTTTGGTACACCATGTGGTGCATGTAGACAAGTGCTTATTCAATTCTCTGATGAGAATACTTTGATAACTTTTTTCAACTTGAGTGGTGAGTTTAAAACCACTAAATTGTTTGAATTACTTCCAATGATGTGATCTAAAAAAGACTTGGTAAATTAATCTATGGAAAATAAGATTTTTAATGCATGATTAAAGAGTTCTAGCATTGATAAAAAGACTAAGGATTTGATGAAGGAAATGTCACATGATGAAATTGGCATTGCTTTCAATTCTAATCCGATCAAATTTGGTACGGCAGGTTATCGTGCCAAAGTTGGTCCTGGCAATCACTATTTAAATGAAAAAACATATTATCAATTAGCAATTGGCTATGCAAAGTTTATTCGTTATAAATTTCCAAAAAAATCAACTCCAAAAGTGTTAGTTGTACATGATAATCGTTACAATGGAGGTTTTTTTACTAAAATTGTTTGTACAGCCTTAGAAGAATATGGAATTAAACCAGTAATAAATAAAAATAATGATCTATTGCCAACACCAATTGCATCTTATCTTATTAAAGAAATGAAATTGCAAGGTGGAATTAATATCACAGCAAGTCATAACCCCAAAGAATACAATGGCTTTAAATGTTATGATCAAACTGGCTCACAATTATTACCTGATGATGCAGATAAGATTATTGAATTTTTACCAACTTGAGAAGATGCATTAAATAAAAATATTAAAGTTAATTTCACACCTAAATATATTAGTGAATTAGAAATTAAAAGGTATTTTATAGATGTTTTTAAAAGCTTACCTAATACAAAAGTTAATAAAAAATACCTAAAATTAGTTTATTCATCAATGCATGGCACTGCATCATACTATATGTCTAATTTTTTAAATAAATTAGGATATATTTGTATTGATGTGCCGACACAAAATTATCCTGACCCAAATTTTACTCATGCTCCAATATGCAATCCTGAAGATGAATGTTCATTAGATGCAGCAATTATTTTAGCAGATACACTGAATGTCAACATTGTGCTAGCTTCAGATCCAGATGCTGACCGTTTGGCAATTGCTATTAAAAAAGATGATGAGTGAGTCTTTTTAAATGGCAATCAAGCAGGAATCATCGAAACATACTATAAGTTACAAAAATTTAAGCACACTAAAAAAACACCGGTTGTTGTTAGTACATACATTTCTACAAATTTAATTGATAGAATAATTAAACCATTTAATGGCAAAATCATAAGAACACCAACAGGTTTCAAATGGGTTGGAGACCAAATAAACAAACTAAAAAAGAATGAGTTTTATATTAATGGTTTTGAAGAGGCAATTGGTGCACTACCATCAACAATTAATCGGGATAAAGACTCATTCCAAACTGCCGCCTTGATTCTAGAAATCATCAACTCCTACAATGCTAAATTTATGAATTTAATTGATATTCTAGAAAAAGAAATTTATCCAACTTATGGTCATTGGTACGGTTCTACAACATCGCTTATTATTAAAGGTACAAATTGAAAGAATAAAGCCTTAAACATGTTAGATGTACTTAAGAACAATGATTTAACCAAAATTGGTGATCGTAAAATTAAGTCAAAAATTTTTAATGTGGATGCAGATGCAATGGAGTACCATTTTGAAAATGATTCATGAGTAAAATTTAGAATTTCGGGCACTGAACCAAAATTCAAAATTTATACTAATTTATATGCATTAAATGATAACCATACATATGACTTATCATTTACTCAAAAACTTCAAGAAGAGTCAAATAAAATTGTAGAGTTTATTAAAGAATATCTAAAAATATAAAATTGGCAATGAAATATTTACTAGCAAATTTTAAAACTAATAAAAATTGGCAAGAACTTCAAGTTTATTTTGAAAAATTATCTAATTTTTATGAGTCTAATTCTGATTTAAAAAATAATAAAACTATTTTCTTTTTAAATAGTTTGTATACATTGATAACTAAAATTAAATACCCTATGATTAATTTTGGTAACCAATCTGGTTCGTCATGGGGTAATGGTGCTTTTACCTCATCTGTTAGTTTTGAGCAACTAAAAGATGAAGGGATTGGTAATGTACTTTTAGGTCATTCAGAAGAATATGAGTATTTTAAACAAACAATTCCCAGGGTTAATAAAAATGTTAATAAAGCATTAAGTTTAGGTTTAAATGTTTATTTATGTTTTGGCAATCAAAATGAGATTACAAGCAACAATGAATTGATAAATGAATTAATTAATCAATTAGATGAATTATTGTTGAATGTTGATCATATAAATTTATCCAAAGTAGTTTTAGCTTATGAGCCAATTTATGCTATTGGCACTAATAATCCAATGTCAGTGCAACAAGCGAACATTATTATTGATCATTTAAAAAATGAACTTATGAATAAGTACAATCATAAATTTGTAATTTTGTATGGTGGCAGTGTTAATGTTAACAATATTAAAGACTTTCTTAATGCTAACAATATTGATGGATTCTTGGTCGGTAAAGAGAGTTTAGATATTAATAAGATGGAAGAAATGATTACATTAGTTTATGGAAAATAAGCAAAAGGTAGTACTAGTAATTTTAGATGGTTTTGGTATTGGTTCTAATGATGTTAGCACCAATGCTATTTATGCTGCTCAAACACCTTTTTTTGACGCATTGAATAATAAAAAATATGCAAAACTTTTTGCTTCAGAAGAACCAGTTGGAATTGCTAAAAATCAGTTTGGTAATTCTGAATTAGGGCACATGACTATTGGTAGTGGAAGAACAATTTTAGGTATCAATGAGAGATTTAATAAACTAATTAGTGATGAATTAGTTGATAAATTTTTATTAGATCAAAAATGAGTTCAAGATTGCTTAAAAAGTGATAATGTTATTCATTTATGTGGATTATATTCATCCGGCTGTGTGCATGCAAATTTAAAACATTTTGATGCATTAATTAATTTTTTTCAAAATCATAATAAAAAAATTGCATTATATTTAATAAGCGATGGTCGTGACACATCAAGACATGAGTTTATTAATGATTTAGAGAAATTATTACCTAAGTTACAACCAACAACAAAAATCATTGCTATTGGTGGTCGTTATTATGGAATGGATAGGGATAAAAATTGAGAACGTACCAATCAATATTTTTCTGCAATGTTACAAAATGAGCATTCAATAACTAATGATAGTTTTATTGATTATGTCCGCCACCAATATCAAAATAATATTGATGATGAATTCATTATGCCAATAGCTCATTTTGAACCTGAATACCAGATTAAACCAAACGATGAAGTTGTCTTTTTAAATTATCGGGCTGATCGAATTAGACAAATTATTGAATTATTTACTGAAAAAAATAATAAACTAATAGGTTTGTGTGAATATCCCAATGTTAAGTTGGATGCTGTTATTGTTGATAAACAAACAATGAAAAATACATTAGGTGACGTGTTAAATGACCACAATATTAAACAGTTAAGAGTTGCTGAAACTGAAAAATTTGCGCATGTTACCTTCTTTTTCGATGCAGGTCAAAGTGTTGATTATCCAAATGAGAAGAAGATTTTAATTCCTTCTGTAAAAGTTTCAACATATGATTTAAAACCTGAAATGTCAGCATATGAAATTACAAATTCAGTTATCAATAATCTTGATAAATATGATTTTATTGTTGTAAATTATGCCAATGCTGATATGGTTGGACACACAGGAAATTTTCTAGCTACCAAACAAGCAATAGAAATTTTAGATAAAGAATGTGCAACATTATATAATAATGTAGTAGATAAATTTAATGGTACATTATTGATTACATCTGATCATGGCAATGCAGATTTAATGGTTGATTGTAATAAGGATGTTGTGAAGACTCATAGTATTGCAAAGGTGCCATTTTACGTTTTATCCAATAGATATGAACTATCTGCAGTTGATGGTGTTTTGCAAGACATTGCACCATCAATACTATATGTCTATGGTATTAATCCTCCAAAGGAAATGGATGGACATAGTTTAATTAGAAAAAAATAGTATGGAATTAGTTAATCAACAACAATTAGAAGTTAAAAATAATAAGTTGGCTAATTTCTTTAGCAACAATTTCTTGTTGCTAAGAAATATTGCTTTTTTTGTTTTTGCCTTTTTGACAATTTTTATGTTTGTGATGTTAATGATTCCAAGTACGGCTGGTCATTCACAGCTAAATTATGTAAACCAAACAGCATTTTACTCTGTCAAGTATAATAGTGATTTTACTAAATATTATGTTGGTATTACTCCAGCTGGAATTGTACTATTAATCCTAAACATTTTGGCAATAACTTTCTTAGTAATGTTAATAGTATTTAACAAAAAAAATATTTTAGAGACATATAGTAATCTGGATAAAAAAAGTAAAACTAAAAAAATAACTTTTGATTCAATTATTTATTTGGGTTTGTTATTAGTTTTCATCCTAATGTTCATTTTTGTTTTAATTCCACCTAATTTTTCTAAAGTAATGAATTTTTATTGAACTCAAGTTTTGCAAGAAAGTGTTAATTCAAGCAATCGTGCAAGTATCATTCTAGGTTTGAATAAATTAGGAGTTACATCAATTAATGGAATGGAATTGAGTAATCTTGAATTAACAACAGGTATATTGAATGCTGAGTTTCAAGCTACTATTGCTAGACATGCAATAAGCTTCATGTTTACACCATTTACAACATTTAATACAGGTGTAGTTGCATTCTCGAATGGAATTTATGCAGTAATTGTTTTGTTTAGTATGTTTTTTGGTTTAGCAATCCTTGCTTATGTTGTGTCTTATGTTGTTTCTAATGGATTAAAAATCAATCTTTCTTTTAACAAAGAAAGATTTGTACAAATTCAACAAAAATTAAAAGAAAAACAAGATTACCGTAAACAAATTAATAAAACTAAGAAAGAACTTCTAGATAAAGAGAGCGAATTACTAAAAGATTTACATGAAATTAACTTGGAAAAGGTTGATCAAGAAAAGAAGTTAGGTTTAATTTCTCAAGAAGAATTAGAAACAAAGATTTCTAAAAATAATGAAATCAAGAAGCAACTAGAAGAATTAGTTAAACAAAAAGCAGAGATTAATAAACAAAAAATTGCTAATAGTAAAATTAGAAGTGCTTTAAATAAAGCCCAAGCTAAGAATAACAGTAAAACAACAAGAAAAGATAAAAAACAAACAATTACAATTCCAGACAAAGAGTTGGATGAAATCTTTAAAAACCTAGAAATTGATTAATTAAATAAAATAATCTTTTATCAAGTAAAAGATTGTTTTTTATTTAAGGAAAGGAATTAGAATTAATGAAAATTACAAGAGTTGTTGCATTTTCTATTTATGATTCAAGAGGGCTACCAACTGTTGCATGTGAAATCACAATTGATGATCAATATGTGGGCCTAGCAAAAGTACCAAGTGGTGCTAGTACTGGTAGCAAGGAAGCATTAGAATTAAGAGATAAGAATAATCATGAATGAATGGGTAAGGGTGTTAATTTAGCGATTAATAATATCAATAAAGTTATTGCGCCAAAAATTATTGGTTTTCCAAGTGATAAGCAGCAAGAATTAGATAAATTATTAATTGAATTAGATGGTACAAACAATAAATCACAATTAGGCGCAAATGCAATTCTAGCAGTTTCTTTAGCTTATTGTAAAGCTTGCTCTGAAGCTAAAAAATTACCACTTTTTAAATATCTTCGTCATTATGTTCTCAATGACAATAATAATGAATATTATTTTCCCATTCCATTAATCAATGTGATTAATGGTGGTCAACATAGCAATAATAATTTGGATTTTCAGGAATTCCTTATTGTGCCTATTAACCAACCAACTTGAAATAAAACAATGCAAGTCGCTAGTGAATGCTTTTTAAGTTTGCAAAAAATATTAAAAGCACAAAATATTTCCACAGCTAAAGGCGATGAAGGTGGATTTAGTTTAGACTTACCAACTATTGAGGCAGTTTTAGATTTATTGATTCAATCAATTAATGCAGCAGGTTATAAACCAGGCATTGATGTTTGTTTAGCGTTAGATGTGGCTGCTAGTGAATTTTATTCTAATAGTAACTATTATGTTAGTATTAATGGAATCAAACAAGTTTTCTCAACTGAGCAAATGATTAATTGGTATAAAAAACTTTGTGAACATTATCCAATTATTTCAATTGAAGATCCATTTGATGAAAATGATTGAAAAGGTTTTCAACAATTGAATAATGATGTAGGTGAAAAGTTACAAATTATTGGAGATGATTTATATTGTACAAATGTTGATTTGTTAAAAAAAGGTATTGCACAAAAGGCAACAAATGCAATTTTAATTAAATTGAACCAAATTGGCACTTTATCAGAATGCATTGACACAATTTTACTTGCTAAGAAAAATAACTTAAAAACAATTGTTTCTCATAGATCTGGGGAAACTGAGGATGATTTTATTGCTGATTTTTGTTTAGCTACTAATTCTCAGCAAATTAAAACTGGCAGCATGTCTAGAAGTGAAAGATTAGCAAAATATAATCGGTTAATTTATATTGATCAAACAATTGTAAACTTAAAAAAACCTGATTCTATTAAATAGGAGCGATGATGAAAATTGCAATTTTAACCTCTGGTGGTGATGCTCCAGGAATGAATGCTGCAATAATTAATCTTATTCATTATGGCATGCAGCAAAATTATGAAATTTATTTAATTGAAGACGGATATGAAGGATTATTAGATAACAAGTTTTTAGTAGTTGATGATGAAAATAAATATGATGAATATTTAACTCAGGCTGGCAGTTTTATTTATTCATCTCGTTCCAAAAGATTTATGCATGATTATGTATTAGCCATTAATAATTTAAAACAACATCAAATCGATTATTTAATTGTGATTGGCGGTAATGGCAGTTATTTGGGAGTGCAACTATTAAAATCGGAAATAAAAACAATTTTTATTCCTGCTTCAATCGATAATGATATTAATTTTTCTGATTATAGTTTAGGTTTTGCATCTGCTACACAAGAAATTGTTATTCAAGCAGAAAAATTACGCTCCACATTTAGAAGCCATAAAAATATTGTTTTTTTAGAAGTGATGGGTCGCTATTGCAGTGATTTAGCAAATGCTGCTAGCAAACAAATTAACCCCACTTTAGTTTTGACTCATGAGCATAAACTAAGTGTGACAGCAATTGTTAATTCAATTGATGAGTGGTATAAAAAAAATCATTATGGAATTGTAATTGTTTCTGAATATGTTTACTCTAATGAAGAGAAACAATTAATTATTGAAAAATTGCAAAAAAAGATTTTGTGCCAAGTACGTTGAAATGTTTTGGGTTACTCTCAACGTGGTGCATTGGTCCAATCTTATGATTTATCCATAGCAAAAAAGATGGCAAACCTTGCAATTGAACAAATTGTACAAAATAAAAGTAATGTTGCAATTTGTCAAGAAAACAATGAATTGTTAGCTAAGTCATATCAAACATTAAATATTCAGGAGAGTAAAGGGTAATGGAAAATTTTGCTCGCACAAAATTAATTGCCACATATGGGCCAAGTTTAGATAAAGAATTTGCTTGAGATTTTTCTAATAAACCGACTAAACTCACTAGTAATCAGGTAAAGTTTTATAAACAACTTTATTATTCTGGTGTTAACGTCATTCGTTTTAATATGTCACATGACTCATTGGTAAATCATAGTTATCGTTTGCAACAATTTCATAACCTAATGAAAACAACAGGACTAGTTATAGGAATAATGATTGACACAAAAGGCCCTGAAATTAGAGTTGGTGAAATTCAAAAAAAAGTGAATTCCGAAAACTTAATTAATAGTGGTCAAATTATTAAATTGATCACTAATAAAAAGATTGTTGGTAATAAAAATAGTTTTTCTGTTGGCGATGGTAGTGGTTCATATAATTTTGCTAATGATTTAAAAATTGATGATGAAATATTGATTGATGATGGTAAATTAGTTTTAAAAGTCAAGTCTATTAGTAAAGATAAAAATGAAATCACCACAGTTTCATTGACAAATAATTATTTAATTACTAGTAACAAACGTGTCAATTTATTTAATAAAAAGTATTCACTTCCATTTTTGAGTGATTATGATATTGTAACTATCCAGTGAGCAGCAAAACAAAATGTTGACTATTTAGCTTTATCTTTTATTAGTAATATTGATGAACTAAGAAGTGTCTTAAAAGTTATTAATGAAGTTAATACTGAATCTGACATTAAAATCATTTGCAAAATCGAAACACCTGAAGCAGTCACAAATTTGTTATCATTAGTTGAAAATACTGATGGGATTATGGTGGCAAGAGGTGATTTATCTTTAGAAATAGGTTATGAAAAAGTACCATTTATTCAAGATGAAATCATTAATTTATGTAATAAATATAACAAGATTAGCATTGTTGCTACACAAATGTTGGATTCTTTAGAAACTAAAATGTTACCAACAAGAGCAGAAGTCACAGATTGTTATTATGCAACAAAATCATGTTCTGATGCCACAATGTTGTCATCTGAATCAGCTGCTGGATTAAATCCAATTAATGCAATTGAAGTTATGAAAAAAATTACAAATTATGCTGAATTTAAATTTAGTCATGAAATTAATTTTTCAGCCCTATATTTTCAAACCAAACTTATTAAAAGAATAATTAAAAAAATTAATAATAAAACTTTGGAAAACCCCAATATTTTATTAAAAGGTTTTAGTGAAATAGAAATTCGTCAAATTAGCAATATTTTACTTAATAAACATTTTTATTTAGATCCCCAAGAATTTCAAAAACCCTCAAAATTCACTCTTTACAAAAACATAAATTTCATTACTAAAAATACTCCAAACAACTTGTATTTATTAACAAAAAAGTAGGTTTTACTATTACCACATTTTTTGATATAATCAAAAATTATTGTTGTTAAAAAGTATTTTTTATCAAAAACTCCTAAATTTTAAGTTGAGGTAACTATGCACAATAACTTTTATAATCACCAATATTCTAAAAAAGTATCACGTCGTGATTATTCAAAAATTAAAACAAATTTTGAGTGACCTGATTTATTAGAAACTCAAAAAGGCTCATTTAATAAATTTATTAATGAAGAGCTAAAAAAATTGGTAGAAGGTATTTTTCCAATTGAATCTCCTCAAAATAAATACACTATTAAAATCAACAAAATTGATTTGGGCAAACCACGCAAATCTGAAGAATTATGTCGTGATGAATCAAAAACATATGATGCACCATTGTATGCTGATCTTGAGTTAATTAACAATGAAACTGGTGAAGTTAAAAAAGCTAAATCTTCAAATTCAAGTAAAGGCGTATTTTTTGGAAATATTCCATTAATGACTGATAAAGGCACTTTTATTGTCAATGGAATTGAAAAATTTGTTATTGCTCAAATTATTCGTTCACCTGGAATGTATGTTTTAAATAAATCACAAATTAAACTAAATAATTCAAGAAAAAGAATTATTCAAGGTAATATTTGTGAACTTTTGCCATATAAAGGTTCTTTAATGTTGGTTTATGTTCCAACAACTAACAAAGAACAAGATAGAGTTATTCAAATTATTGCAAGAAATTCCTCAGGTGAAACTGTTGCAATGTTTTTAGCAACAACATTATTAAAGGGTTATGGATTATCTGAAGATGAAATTAAAGAAATCTATAGTAATGAACCACTAATTATTAATACTTTAAATCAAGAAAAATACAATGTCAATGAAATCTTAACTTTTAATGATACACAAGCTCTATATAGAGAATTATCTAATGAAAAGCAAAGTGGTGAATCACAAGATGTTATTCTACATAAGGGTGCATATATTGAAAGAAAGTTAAGAAGATTAATTTATGAATTAATTTGCTTAGAAGAAGAAAATGGAATCTTGAAAGAAACTAAAAATGATTCACAAGATGCTATTAAAAAAATTAAAGCAAATAATGAAAAAATTAAAGATTTATACACTCAAATCATTACTGAAAAAGCAGCCAAAGATGTTAGTGCTGAATTAGGTTTAAATCCTAAATCATTGGAAAACAATGTTAAAGATGACAAGATGTGTTTCCAAGCATTGTTGAATCTTCATTTATTTAATAGTCGTTACTATGATTTAAGTTCAGCAGGAAGATATAAACTTAACCATAAGTTAAAATTATCTGATCGTTTATACCAAAAAATCTTAGCTGAAGATATTTTTGATGTTAATGACAATTTATTAATTGCAAAAGGTACTTTATTATCTAAAGAACACATTGATATTATTAAAAATAAATCAGTTGCTAAGCAGTTAAAACTGAATAAAAAGTTAAAAATTCAAAATTCATTTATTGACTTTAATGAAATTAATGAACAAGAAAAAAATCAATTTTCATCAATTTATTATGAAAAAATTAAGGTTTTAGCTGATAATGACAATGAAAATTCTGAAATGTCAATTGTTGGGTTAGGTTCATTTGATTTTTCTAACACATTAACCATTTCAGACATGATCACAACTATTTCATATGCTTATAACTTGCAAAATGATATTGGTTCATTTGATGATATTGATCACTTAGGTAATAAGAGATTGAAATTGATTCATGAACAATTGAGAAATCGCTTACAAACAGCAATGCTTAGAATAGAAAAGAGCGTGCAAGAAAAATTAGCGATTTGTGATGGAAATAACACTGATAATCCAGAAGAAGATGAAGCTATTGAAAAAAGAAGAAGCAATTTAACAGTTAAATCAGTTGTTAATACAAAACCTTTTCAAATTATATTGAAAGACTTTTTTAATAGTTATCAATTAATCCAATTTATTGACCAACAAAATCCACTTTCTGAATTAACGAATAAACGTCGTGTTAGTGCCATGGGGCCAGGGGGGATTTCTCGGGAAGACCCAAACTTAGACATTCGTGATGTTCACTATTCTCATTATGGAAGAATTTGTCCAATTGAGACACCTGAAGGTATGAACATTGGTTTGATTGTTTCATTAGCTTCGTTTAGTAAAGTTGATGAAAATGGTTTTATTTCTACACCTTATAGAGTTGTGAAAGATGGTGTTGTAACTGATGAAATAAAATGATTAACTCCTTTGCAAGACGATAATTACATCATTGGTGAGTCAAATCTTAAGTTAGATGAAAATAATAAGATTCTTGATGAAAGAGTTGTTGCTAGATATCGTGGCTCATCAAATTTATATGAACCAACTTTATTGGACTATGTTGATGTGTTACCAAAACAAGTTGTTTCTGTTGCAGCTTCTGTAATTCCCTTCTTAGAAAATGATGATGCTAACCGTGCATTGATGGGTGCAAATATGCAACGTCAAGCAGTTCCATTAGTTAAACCATATGCACCATGAGTGGGTACTGGTAGTGAATATAAAATTGCTCATGACTCTGGGATGGGAATGATTAGTAATTTTAATGGTACTGTTAAAGAAGTTGATGGTACTAAAATTACAATTGAAGATGAAAATGGTAAAGAGCACACTAAGAGTTTTGTAAAATTTAGAAAATCTAACCAAAACACTTGTATTAATCAAACACCAATTGTAGAAAAAGGTGAAAAAGTTCAAGTTGGTGATAGTTTATGTAGTGGCCCAGCAATGCAAAATGGTGAACTATCATTAGGATGTAATGCATTAGTAGGTTTTACAACATGAAATGGTTACAACTTTGAAGATGCCATTGTTTTATCAAAACGTTTAGTTCAAGATGACACATATACATCAATCCATGTTGATGAATATACATTACAATGTTTATCAACTAAAAATGGTGATGAAGAAATCACTAGAGATATGCCAAATGTTGCCGATAGTGCTAAACGCTTCTTGGATCCAAATGGAATCATCATGGTTGGTGCTGATGTAAAAGAAGGTGATGTTTTAGTCGGTAAAATTACACCTCGTGGGCAAGTTGATTTATCACCTGAAGAAAAATTATTACAATCAATTTTTGGTGATAAAACTAAGAAATTTAAAGATTCTTCACTTAAAGTTCCCCATGGTGGTGAAGGAATTGTTGCTGCCGTTAAAAGATTTACTAATTCAGATGAGTCTACTGATTTGGGTGATGATGTTATTGAAGTAGTAAAAGTTTATGTTGTACAAAAACGTAAAATTCAAGTTGGCGACAAAATGGCTGGTCGTCACGGAAACAAAGGTATTGTTTCCAATATTGTAGCTATCGAAGATATGCCATATTTAGATGATGGTACTCCACTTGATATCTTGTTAAATCCATTAGGTGTGCCTAGCCGGATGAATATTGGACAAATTCTAGAAATTCATTTAGGTTTAGCTGCCAGAGAATTAGGTAAAAAAGAATTATTGAAATATGTTTATGAAAACCAAGGTGCAAGTAAATTTGTAGAAGTTTATGGTTTAAGAGAAACAATAGCTAATGCCCTTTATAATGAAATTAATCATTTAATTGATAGCATTAAGCCTGAATCATATGATGATTTATTAGTTAAAACAAAAACTTCAGATTTACTTATTACTCTTAATAAACTTGGTTTATCCTTTGATGACATTGGTTATAAAATTGCCACTCCTGTCTTTGAAGGTGTCAATAATAAAGACTTAAATGAAATTATGCTTGAAGCAGGAATTGATCCAATCAAAACTAAAGGTAAATTCAAGTTAAGAGATGGTAAAACTGGTGAATATTTTGATGGTGATATTGCTGTTGGTGTAATGTATATGTTAAAGCTTGATCACATGGTTGATGACAAGATTCATGCTAGATCAGTTGGACCATATTCTAAAATTACTCAACAACCTCTTGGTGGTAAATCTCAAAATGGTGGGCAAAGATTTGGTGAAATGGAAGTTTGAGCACTTGAAGCATATGGTGCAGCTCACAACCTACATGAAATTCTTACAATTAAATCTGATGATGTTAGAGGTCGTAATTTAACATATAGTTCAATTATTAAGGGAAAAGAGATTCCATCAGGTGGAATTCCAGAATCATTTAAATTATTAACAAAGCAATTACAAGGTTTAGGAATTTATCTAGAAGTAATCGATAAAAATAATAATGAAGTTGACATGAATAAATATATTAGTCATGAGGTTCATGATGATGTTAATGAATTGGAAGAATTAAATACTCTTTCTAAAGCATTAGCACAAGAAGAAATGAACTTTGATGATGAGTATGAAGATGAAGCATTTTAATAAGTGATAGGAGCAGGTAAGTAGATATGAATAATCCAAACAAACAATCTAATATTAAAGCTTTAAAAATTGGAATTGCTTCGCCAGAAAGAATTAGATCTTGATCACACGGTGAAGTTACCAAATCTGAAACTATCAACTATAAAACTTTAAAACCAGAGCCAGGTGGTTTATTTGATGAAGCCATTTTTGGTCCTGTAAAAAATTATGAATGTGCTTGTGGAAAATATAAAAAAGTAAAATTCAAGGGCAAAAAATGTGATAAATGTGGTGTAGATATCACAGATTCAATTGTGCGTAGAGAAAGAATGGGCCACATTGAATTAGCATGCCCTGTTGCACACATTTGAATGACAAAAGAATTACCTAATCCTTCTAAGATTTCATTGTTATTAGACATTTCTTACAAAGAAGTTGAACAAGTTGTTTATTTTGTTAATTACATTATCTTGGATGAAGGTAACTATAAATTCAATGGTGAAAAAATCTTTGAATTGAAGGAAATTGTTGATTTATCAAGTCCAAAAAATAATACTAAAATCAGAAATAAGTTACGTCGGATTTTAAAAGATATCCAGGAACAAATTAAATCATCTAAAGGTCGTGATGACTTTGATTATAAGAGAGCTGTAACTTATGATTTAATCTTGGCTGAAAAAAATCTACCATTCTCAATTCAAGAGGTTTTTAAATTCATAACTAAATACACAAATATCAAGTTTGGTGTTGGTGCACAAGCTATTTATGAATTGTTAAAAAATATTAATTTTGAAGAAGAGTATAAAAAAATTAATTTAGCACTTAAAGATTTTGATGATTTGACAAATCCAAAGGCAAGAAAATTATTAAGTCGTTTAGAAATTATTAAATGATTTAGACAATCTAACAATCGTCCAGAATGAATGATTTTAGATGCAATTCCAGTTACACCACCTGATACTAGACCAATCATTCAATTAGATGGTGGTAGATTCACAACTAGCGATATTAATAACTTCTATAGAAAAATCATTATTCGTAACCAACGTTTAAAAAAATTATCTCAAGAATATGCACCAGATATTTTAATGAATAACGAACGTCGTATGTTACAAGAAGCTGTTGATGCATTATTTGATAATTCATCAAGAAAAAAACCTGTTGTCGGTCGTGACCGTAGACCATTAAAATCATTAAGTAATCACTTGAAAGGTAAACAAGGTTTATTTAGACAAAATTTATTAGGTAAACGTGTTGACTATTCAGGGCGTTCAGTTATTGTTATTGGTCCAGAATTAAAAATGTATGAAGTTGGTATTCCAGTAAATATGATCTTGAAGTTATTCAAGCCATTCATCATTCATGAATTAATTCGTAAATTTGATGATAATGGCAATGAAGTAATACCACATGTTACATCAATTAAACAAGCTGAAGCTTTAATTACTCGTCAAGATAATGTAATTTGACCAATTGTTGAAAAAGTTATTAAATCTAGACCAGTATTATTAAACCGTGCACCAACACTACATAGATTAGGAATTCAATCATTTGAAGTTAAAATGGTTGATGGTAAAGCAATTCGTCTACACCCATTAGTAACAACAGCATTTAATGCTGACTTTGATGGTGACCAAATGGCAGTGCATGTTCCATTAGGTAAAGAAGCTATTGCTGAAGCTAGATCAATTATGTTAGCATCATGACACATCTTAGGTCCAAAAGATGGTAAACCAATCATTGCTCCTACACAAGACATGGTATTGGGTATTTATTACATTTCTAAAGAAGTTAAGAATGGTCTAGGTGAAGGTTTAATTTTCTATGATCAAGATGAAGTTAGACGTGCGCTTAATGATAAAAAGGTTGGAATTCATTCTTTAATTGGTATTAGTACTAATGTATATCCAAATAAAGGTTTTAAAGAAAAAGGTTTAGAAGGAATTTTAATTACTACACCTGGAAAAGTAATTTTTAATGACAATTTACCTAATGATTTTGTTTACATTAATTCACCAAAAGATTTAGGTGGTCCAACGGCTAGCATGGTAGTTCCTAGAGGTCAAAATGTTAAGGAAGCAATTGCTCAGCATGAACTATACAATTCATTTGATAAAAAAGTTTTATCAACAATTATTAATGAGTTGTATCATCAATACAATAATGATGAATCAATTGTTCCACAAGTTATGGATAAAATAAAATCATTAGGTTTCTACTACTCAATGATTAGTGCAACATCTATTTCTGCATTTGATGTACCTACTTACAATCAAAAGTATGACTACTTCAAAGATGTTGATAAGAAAGTACTTGAAATTAAATCTTTTGCTGAAAAAGGTTGATTAAATGAAGATGAACGTTATACAAAAGTTGTTGAACTTTGAAATAATGTTAAAGATAGAGTAACTGATGATATTTCAAAATTAGTAAAAACAAAAGAATTAAAAGAAAATTCAATTGTTGTAATGGCAGATTCAGGTGCCCGTGGTAACACATCTAACTTCACTCAGTTAGCTGGAATGCGTGGATTGATGTCTAAGTCATATAACTATGATCAAAAACGTAAATCCAAAGTCATTAAGGATACAATTGAAATTCCAATTAAACACTCATTCATCGAAGGTTTAACTGTTTCTGAATATTTCAATTCATCATATGGTGCTCGTAAAGGTATGACTGATACAGCAATGAAAACTTCAAAATCTGGTTACATGACTAGAAAATTAGTTGATGCAACTCAAGAAATTATCATTACTGAGTATGACTGTGGTGTAAGACGTGGTCTAAAAGTTCATGATATTGTTGACACAAAAGACCACATTGTTATCGAACCGTTGTATGACAGAATATTTGGTCGTAATTCAGTCTTTGATATTAAACATAATGGCAAAGTGATTGTTAAAGCTAATGAATTAATTACTGCTGATATTGCAAAACAAATTATTGCTTCAGGAATCAATGAAGTTGAAGTGAGATCTCCTCTTCACTGTGAATCCGAATTTGGTATTTGTCAAAAGTGTTTTGGATTAGATTTATCAACAAATCAAGAAATTAAAAAAGGTGTTGCAATTGGTGTTATTGCAGCTCAATCAATTGGTGAACCTGGTACCCAATTAACCATGAGAACATTCCATACTGGTGGTGTTGCTGGCGGTTCCAATATTGCTCAAGGTTTTGAACGTCTAAAACAATTATTTGATTGCATTCAACCAAAACCATGAGAAAAAGCTAAAATTAGTGAAATTAGCGGTGTTGTAACAAGTATTGAATTAGAAAGCAATTCACACACAATTACAATCAAAAATAATCTTGACGAAATTACTTACATTGTTCCAATTGATCTTCCATTGAGAGTTAAAGTTGGTGATGAAGTTACTCCTGGAACTAAATTAACTGATGGATCAATTGATGTTAATGAATTGCTAAAAGTTGCAAGAATTAATGTTGTAAGAGATTACCTAATAAAAGAAGTGCAAAAAGTATATCGTGCACAAGGGATCGAAATTTCTGATAAATACATTGAAGTTATTGTTCGTCAATTAACTAATAAAGTAACAGTTGTTAATCCTGGTGATTCAAATTTATCAGTTGGGGAAATTATTGATATTAATAAGTTTAAGCAAATTTGTCAAGAACTTATTAAGAATGGTAAAGTTCCACCTATGATTACTGATCAAGTGTTTGGACTTGACAATGCACCTGCTTTATCTGGTTCATTCTTATCAGCAGCATCATTCCAAGATACAAAAAAGATTTTGACAGATGCTGCAGCCAAAGTCCAAGTTGATAATTTGTTAGGTTTGAAGGAAAATGTTATTTTAGGTAACCTAATTCCAGCTGGAACAGGATTAGAAGATAGCGAAAGTATTGTTCGTTACGGGCAAGAAATGTTAGAAAAAGAATACTAAAATCTAAAAAAAATGAGCTACAAATACTAGCTCATTTTTGTTTATTGCATAAAATATTTCACTTAATTATGAATTTTTATAACATTAGAAATTAAAGATTGAATTGATTATTGACAGATAGCAAATATGAAATTAATTATTATCATCTTTAATTAAGATATTTTTATGTTAGTTAAACAGTTTAAACTCCTAAGTAATATTATCATTGCAAACTTTAAAAAGCACAAATAAAATAATTAATGTATAATAAATTAGTTACATCAAAATTTCCTCAATAGCCAATTGATATATAAGGAGATTTACTCTAATGCAAAAGAGTACAATGCTTAAAAAAGAGGCAGCTCAAAAAGCACGTAATTGGTATGTTGTTGATGCCACTGACCTAATCCTAGGTCGTTTGTCAGTTCAACTAGCAGACATTTTGCGTGGTAAAAACAAACCAACATGAACACCAAATGTTGATGGTGGTGATTTTGTAATTGTTGTCAATGCTCAAAATATTTGTTTATCTGGTAATAAAGCAGAAAATGAAATTTGATACAATTCATCACACTACATTGGTGGTTTGAGAGCAAGAAAAGGTAAAGAAATGCTTGCTAAATACCCTGTTGAACTTATTCGTAGATCTGTTAAAGGTATGTTGCCTCAAAACCGTCTTTCTAGACAAATTATTAAAAAGTTGTTTATTTATGAAGGTGAAAATCACCCTCATGCAGCACAATCACCACAAGTATTAAATTTGAAAAAGGCTTAAGGATAAATAATGGCGAAAGCAGAATACAAAGGTTTAGGAAGAAGAAAAAGTTCTGTTGCTAAAGTTCGTTTAGTTTCAGGTACAGGAAAAATTTTAGTTAATAAGAAAACTCCAATGGAATACTTTCCCAACGAACTAGTAATTCAAGACATGATGCAACCATTATCAGTAACTGAAACAAGCAAATCATATGATGTACAAGTTGCTGTTTATGGTGGCGGTTTTACTGGTCAAGCTGGAGCAATTAGATTAGGAATTGCAAGAGCATTAATTGAAGTTAACCCCGATTTTAAAAAGATTTTAAGACAATATGGTTTAGTTACTCGTGATGCTAGAGTAAAAGAACGTAAGAAATTTGGTCTTTATGGGGCAAGACGTGCACCACAATTTACGAAACGTTAATTATTTTTTGACACTTCTAATAATTTAAGAAAAATTTATGTATAATATTTTAGGTTTCATATTATACATACTTAATGTGGAAGTATAGCTCAGCTGGTTAGAGCACACCCCTGATAAGGGTGAGGTCGGTGGTTCGAGCCCACTTACTTCCACCACTTGGGGACTTAGCTCAGTTGATAGAGCATCTGATTTGCACTCAGAAGGTCGTGGGTTTGACTCCCATAGTCTCCACCATTTTAAAATTAAAATCTATTCATTAAATTGAATAGATTTTTTAATTGTTAATTTTATAATCTAATCTATGAATACATTTAATTTACATCCATGAATTATTAACATTTTAAATAATAACAACATTAAACAATGAACACCAATTCAAGAACAATCATTGAAATTGTTTAATTGTAAGAAAAATATTGTTGGTATTAGCCCAACAGGGACTGGCAAAACATTGGCTTATGTTTTACCAATTTTGCAGTCATTAGATTTAAATGCAAAAAAATATCAGGCTATTATTGTTTGTCCAACTAGAGAATTAGCTAGACAAGTTAATAGTGTTTTACAAATGTTTAAAACTAAAGACAACAATTTAAAAATTAGTTTATGAATTGGTGGAATTGACATCAATAAACTTATTAATGAAGCCAAAACTAATTCTGGACACATTATTATTTGTACCCCCCAACGTTTTTTAGAAGTAAGTAAAGAATTACCTAATTCAATTTTTAGTAATGTGAAGACATTTGTTTTAGATGAAGCAGACATGTTAATGGATTTAAATTTTTATCCCCAAATTCACCAAATAATTGCCAAATTACCATTTGAAAACATTTACAAAATTGCAATGAGTGCAACTTTGCATGATGTTTTAAATCATGAGTTAAAAAACATTTATCATAATGTTGAAATTATTAATCTTAATCATTTAGATTTATTAATGAACAAGATTGAACACTATTTGGTTAAAGACATTGATAAAAATCATGCCCTGGCAACAATTTTGAATCAAGTTAATCCTTACTTCTGTTTGATTTTTACCAATACAACCAAAAAAGCTGATGAGATTTATAAACAATTATTAATGCAAAATAGAAATGTAATTAATTTACATTCAAAACTTTCAACAAGAGCCAGAAAAAATAACTATAAAGATATTAAACAACAGAAATTTCAATATGTTGTAGCTAGTGATTTGTTTAGTCGAGGAATGGATATTGATGGGGCAAGTCATGTTATTAGTTATGATCTCCCAGATAATCCAGATTGGTATTTGCATCGTGCAGGAAGAGTAGGGAGATCAAGATATACTGGTCATTCATATGTGCTGTATCATCCTCAAGACCAGGCTAAACTTGAAAAGATTCTTAAAAAAAATATTCAATTTAAAACTAAACAAATTAAAAATAATAAATTAGTTGATGCAAAAATTAATCTTAGATCCCATAAACCTATCAATGAGGCTCAAGAACAAGAAATAAAAAAACTTATTCACACAAACAAAAACAACATTAAACCAGGTTATAAGAAGAAATTAAAACAAGAAATCTCTAAAATTAAACAAAAGCACAAGCGTGCTCATATTGAAAATTTAGTTAAGAAACAACGTCTTGCCAAATATCGTAATCAAGACAAAAATAATTAATGGTAAAATTAGGATGTAAATGTTTAACATGGTGTGATTTTATTTTCCGAGATTACACTGTTGTTAGAACGCTTAAATTATTTAGTTAAGGAAAAATTATGGCAATTTCAAAAGCATTAAAACAAAAATTAGTTAAAAAATATGGTGGTAGTGCAACAAACACTGGGAAAGTAGAAGTGCAAATTGCAATTCTTACTGAAGAAATTATTGCATTAACAAAACATATGATTGAAAATAAAAAAGACAAAATTTCTAAATCAGGATTATATGCTAAGGTTGCTAAACGTAAAAACTTATTAGCATACTTAGAAAGAAATGATGTTGAACGTTATAGAACAATTATTAAAGAATTAAATTTACGTGGCTAGTGATAATAAAAAAATTTTAATTCATAACAAGTTTTATAAACTTGATCATACAATAGGTAAAGATTATTGTCATAATAATGATGATTACCAATCATCTGATCGTCTTTATACCATTATTGATCAAGTTTTGACTTGTCATGTCAAAATGAAAAGTCGTCTTGTTGCATTTTTTTACAACTATTGGTTTTACAATAATGATTTTAAAAAACAAAAATCATTATCATCCAAAAGTGCCAACAAGATGCGCATTTTGATTAACAGTATTTTTTGATTGAGTATTATTGGTTTAATTTTGTGTTTAATTTTTGGTTTAGCATTACCAATTATTAAATCAGCATTTGATTCATACCAATTATTCAATGGTGACTTTGAAGGTAGTTTAGTTTCTAATGGACATATCATTGGATGAGTGGTTACCCAAACTTCATTGTACCCAACCATTAATAGTATTACCACTGCGCTTAACAATGGTCTTAATGGCGACTTTAATGCTTTCATTAATGAAACTGCCAATATCTATTTAAAATACTATTTGATTGAATATTACATTCCAACCCACAAAATTATTGGTGACCCTGATAGTTTACAAACTTTAAAACAAGCTGCCCAACAACTTTTAGCCCACCTCGACCAAAATCTTATTACTAACTTTAAATATGTTTATTTCACCAATGATATTCAAGTCCTAACATATTTCTCGCTAGTAAATGGTTCATTATCTAGCCAACTTGGAGATGACAGTTTAATAAAGATCTTTAGTTCATATCAAAATGCTCATTTTGTTGCTTTAACTAGTGACAATATTTTCTATGGTTTAAGAGCTAGCCACATTTGTTTAAAAGGCAACCAAACAACGCAAACATTGTTAATTCCTGATGTTTGAGCAGCATGATTTAGTAATGCTGAAGTTATTGTGCCAATGTGCTTTACATTATTGTTTTTGGCTATTATTATTTTTCATTACAGTACAATCAAGAAAAATAATCCTAAATTTACAAGTATGAACATGTATGACTATGTGTCTAATAAGATAAAATTCACTAAGAAAAGCCAATTATTCCTTAAAAGACTTGTTTTTTTATCACCTGAAATTAATGATTTAAAGCATAATTTTATTTTTGGTTTTCAAAAATTAGATAGTTCATCTGTTTATAACACATTAAGGTTATTGAATTATGCTTTTTCATCGGTTGAATCGATGAGCATTATATTAGTTGCAGATTATGATGCTAAATTATTAGAAACATATAAGACTATCATTAAAAATGACACTAAAAATTTAGCAATTACAATTATCAATGATGATAAATTAGATCCTTTATACAACAAAGTTTCATCTCACAAAATAAAGACAAATGGTTTTGAAATAGTTAACACTATTGATGATCATAGAGTTGTCTATGATCAATATAGAAATTATTTATACAATTATTTACAATATTGACAAGATAGTAATGATTTCTTAATTTTTAAAAAAGATTTATTAAATGTAATTAAAGTTAGTAAAAAAGAAAAACTTACTATTTCTGAACAAAATAGCCTAGTAAGTGAAATAAGCAAGGAAAATATTAATTTTAATAAAAATCAAATGTTTAATAAAGCTAAGATTTCATTTAAAGCATTCAATAGTGATATTAATGTTTTAATTAGTAAGTTATTACGCGAATATGAAGAACTTAAAGATGAAAATTAAATCCTTCTTTTATAAACTATCAACACTTTTTAGTGTTGAAAATTATAAAAGAAATATTTTACGGAATCATTTCAGTAGAAAAACACATTATTTAAAACATTGTTTAACCATTAATAATTTAGAAACTAAAATCAGAATTTTTTGACTACAAAATGAACAAATGATTAATGATCAATTAGTGATGTTAAAAGAGTTAGATTATTACACTTGTTATTTTATTAATAAAAAATTTACATTTAATTCATTAGAATTTAAAATTGCATTTGATTTGGTAATGGTAGATTTAAATTGAAATGTCGAAAAGCTATATCCTAACTTTTTACCTAATCAAATCTTACCTATTTTTGACAAACTGCACCACATTTTTGTTTTATCTGTTAATTCAATTAAAGCTTTAAACATTCAACTTGGTGACACTGTTTGTGTTATGTCTAGAAATTAAATTATTCGGAAGGAACTTTTTATATGCCTCGTAAACATTTAATCGCATCATCAATTAATAAAAAACAACAGCAACAATCTAAAGTTGCTTTAAAGTGTGTTAGAGAAATCAAAGCTGCAGTAAAAGTAGGTGGGCCAAATCCTGAAGCGAATCCAAGACTAAAAGCAGCTATTAGTAGAGCTTTAGAAAATAATTTGACCCGTGAAACAATTCAAAGAAATATTAGTAATTGTAAGGATAGCGAAGTTTTAAAAGAATTAATGTATGAAGGCTACGGACCTAGAGGTCTTGCAATTATTATCAAAGCGTTGACAGATAATGAACAAAGAACTGTTAGCAATATTCGTGGTTATTTTTCTAAGTTAAAGGGTGAGCTATCTAAACCAAATAGTGTCAAAATGTTATTTAATGAATATGGTCAATTTATCATTGCTAAAAATGACCAAATTAGTGAAGACAAAATCTTAGAATTAACTTTAAATTATAATGTAGTTGATTTGCAACATGATGAATCAGCATTTGAGTTATTAGTTATGCCTGAAGATTTTTATAATGTTAAAAATCTTTTAACTGAAAACTCAAATTTGCAAATCTTATCATCTGAAATTAAATTAATTCCTCAAACATTTGTGGATGTAACTGAAGCAGAAGATGCCTTGTTACAACGTTTTATTGATACTTGTGAAGATGATGATGACATCCAATGAGTTGTCACAAATGTGGGCGATATTCTATAATTTTTTAATTGTCTTTTTAAATTCATATAATCTTACCCCACCATATAGCAAATACCCTAATCCTATAAAGGTTAGATAAGAAACGATTATAATCGTATGTTGAATTGTTCATGGTTCATTAACAATTGGTGGCAAAACATAAATTAATAGTGTAGTAAAAATAGTTATTAATGCAAGGATATAAATGATTCATTCATACCACGGAATCATTTGTATTTTTTCTTTATTGCTAAATAGATGATGATTCCTGCCCCAATAAATAAGATTAATCACTTTACAACTGCAGTTAAAATAGGTCCTTAAATAAATTGATTTCAACCTTGAAAGAAAGCCAAATGCTATTTAAATGCTTTCTTAGCATATAAATATGAACCACCATATTCATTTGGAAACTCATTTCCTAATCTAGAAAATACTAATACTACTGCAAGTGAAATTAATGCTGTTAATAAAAATATAATTAATCCATAATAACCAGTTTAATGACACTTGTAATTGTGGTAATAAAACCAAAACCAACAATATAGTTAATTGTGAAAACAAAAATTGTTTCTCACTTAGTTGATTGCTTTTATTTATAAAAAATCTTTCTAAGTTTATATATTTAAATTTAAAAAAATTGATTGATTTATAACTAAAAACAACAACAACAACTGTTAACATGAAAACTTGCTTCATAATTATGAAGACAACTAATTATTTTTAAAACAAGCATTTGTTGATAAGTTTTCATTATGGCGAATTATTACACATATTTTTTTAAAATCATGCTAACTAGTTAAAAAAAATCACTAGTTTTTCTAGTGATTTTATGTTTTACTATTTTGTGTGTTATCTATTTTAAATTAAGCAATAGCATTATATTTTTTTAATGTTTTCATTGTTCTAGCAGAAACTTTAACAGTTACTACTTGGCCATTAATGTCTTTAACTCTAACTTTTTGTAAGTTAACATTTCATACCCGACGAGAATGATTCATTGCATGAGAACGTTTATTGCCAGACATTGGCCCTTTAAATGTTAATTGATCTCTTCTTGACATACTTCATTCCTTAAATTAAAATATTTCACAATACAAAAGAATTATAACATACTAAAAACTTATTAAATACTAGTATTTTTTAATAAATTTAATGTAAAATCTAGTTTATTAATGAAGACATTTTTTAATCATAATTTAATTGTGAAACTTGTTAAAAATAGTGCAATCCAAGTTCCTGGTGTAAAAAAAGTTAGTGTTGTTTTGGAAAACATTAAAGATGATAAAGATGAAATTGATGTTGATGCATGGTTTGATCACAAGATTTACAATGTTAATTCAGTTTGCAATGAATTACAAAAGAAAATCTTTTTTAATCTTTCTAAGCAATTAGATAACACAAAACTCAAAATCAACATTATTGCGCATGCTTAGAGGTAACATCTATGATTAACCTAGAAAAATTTATTGCAATGATTAAAGGTGGAAGCCAAATTTTATCTTTAGAACACGATTATATTAACGACCTAAACATTTTTCCTGTCCCTGATGGTGACACAGGTTCAAATATGGATACAACCGTTAAGGGAGCTATTTCATCAAATATTGATGGTAAAAGCATCACTAATTTTAAAGAATTAGCTGATTCGTTCTCTAAAGGCTTGTTGATGAATGCTAGGGGTAATTCAGGTGTAATCTTTAGCCAAATTATGCGTGGATTTCTAAGTAACTTTACTGCTGAGTTAACTGAATTAACAGTTACAATTTTGCAACAATCATTTGTATTAGCTAAAGAAAAGGCTTACACTTCTGTCGTGAATCCAGTTGAAGGAACAATTTTAACTATTATTCGTTGCATGTCCGAGAGTGCTAATAGTCAATCTTACAATGATGTAAAAGAACTTTTTGCTAGTGTGATAAAGGCGGGCGAATTAGCTTTAGAAGATACACCTAACTTGTTAAAGGAATTAAAAGAGGTTGGTGTTGTAGATTCTGGTGGCTATGGTTTATTATCTTTTTTTAAAGGTATGAATGCAATTTTAAATAATAATATTGATGTTTTAATTCAAGAAACCCAAGCTGATTTAGTGAATAAAAAGGGTGAATCTGCTTATATTGATGAAGGTAATTTTGAATTTTTTGATCAACACAAAAAAGATGAAGGATTTGGATATTGTAGTGAAATTATTATTAATTTAAATTTGGATATCAATCCAAATTTAAAAGAAAACAAGGATGTTTTTAATTTAGAAGAATTCAAGACGGAATTATTAAGAATAGGTAATAGTTTAGTTTGTGTTCAATATGACAACTTAGTAAAAGTACATATTCACACAATGAAACCATATAGGTTATTGCAAATCGCTCAGCAATATGGTGAATTTGAAAAAGTAAAAATTGAAAATATGTCATTGCAATATGAGAATAAAGTTAATGAAAACAAAACTTATGATCAAGTTGGTTCAGAAATTAACTTAAACACAGCAAAATTGGTTGATGGCTTAAGTGTTGTTGCTACAGCACCTACAAAAAAAATTGCTCAGTTTATTAAAGAAGACTTTGAGGTTGATGAAGTGATAACAACTGAAGATGAGGGCGCAACATCTTTGCAGGCTTTTCTAGCAGCAATGTACAATGCTGGTAAAAAGAATTGTTTAATTATTACAGATGATTCAAATTTAGTAATGGCTGCAAATGGTGCTAAAGAATATGCTAAAGATATTAAGTGTGAAGTAATTCCTGCGAAGAATGTGTTTGAAACAATTGTTTGTGCATCAAATGTTAATAAAGATATTACTTTAAAAAACAATCAGAAGGAAATTTTAAAGATTTTAAATAAAACTTTATCAGCAGTTATTTCAACATCAATTAAGGATGTTAATTATTCTCATATTGATGTTAAACAAAACAATAAGATTGGTATTATCAATAAAAAAATTGTTGTTTCAGTTCAAGATGAATTTGCTGCATTAAAACTAACTTTAGATAAATTGATTAGTGGAAAAAAAGGAATTGACATTTGCTTTTTAATTTATGGTGCAAATGCAAACTTAAATACTGTTAAACAATTTGAAAAATATGTTAGTGAACAATATGGGTTATATTGTGAAATAAGAAGTGGTGATCAAAAAGTGTATGATTACTATATAGGTTTGCAATAGTGGTAGGTAAATAATGAAAATAGCTGTTGATGTAATGGGTTTTGAAAATGAAATTAGTGAAGCAATTTTTGCTTGTCAATCATTTGTTAATTTTTATCAAGATGTAGAAATTATTCTAGTTGGAGATGAAACAAAAATTAGACCATTTTTACAACAAAGTAATAACCGAATTTCTATTTTACATACTGATCAATTTATTAGCCAAGATGATTCAATTCTTAATCTAAGAACTAAAACTAATTCTTCAATGCAATTAACAGCAAATCTTCTTGCTAATAAAAAAGTGGATGGATTGTTAAGTGCAGGCAATACTGCAATTTTTGTCTTTATTATGTACTCAACAATTGGCATGATTGATGGAATTAATAAATTAGGCTTTATGCCAACAATTCCAACTAGAAATGGCAAAGTTTTTAATATGATTGATGTTGGAGCTAACATTGATGTCACCCCAGATGATTTAGTAAAATTTGCAATCATGGGTAGTATTTATGCCAAACAAAGAACATTCAGTGATCCAAAAATAGGGATTTTAAATATAGGTACTGAACATCATAAAGGCCGTGCATTAGAACGTGAAACAGCTGAATTAATAAAAACTAAAACTAAGTTAAACTATGTTGGTTTTGTTGAACCAAAGAATTTATTGGATTATGCAGCTGATGTTATAGTGACTGATGGATTCAGTGGCAATTTAGTTTTAAAAACAATGGAAGGAACAGCAAAAACGATTGGTGGTTTTTTAAAAGATGAATATAAAAAACCATGAAATATATTAGGTAAAATCACTAGTGTTTTTGCTCTTAAAAAATTGAAATCAACTTTTGATTATAAGGAAAATGCTGGTGCATTTGTAATGGGATTAAAACAGATCTGTGTTAAAACCCATGGTTCTGCTGATAAAAGACAATTTTCTAGTTCATTAAGAATGTTATACAATTGCATTAAAAATGACGTTGTAAAACAAATTACAACACAAATTAAAAAGTATGAGAATGAAACAAAATAATAAGTCTATTAATTATCAACAGTTAAAAGGAATTTTTACTTTTTTTAAAATCAATCCTAAGAATTATTCAAATTATATTCAGGCCTTAACACATTCATCATATGCCCATGAAAATGGATTGAATTACAACTACGAACGTTATGAATTTATTGGTGATGCTGCCATATCTTGAATTATTTCTAATTTTTTGTTTGATCAAATTGAATTAAATGAAGGTTTAATGTCAATTAAGAAAGCAAAATTAATATCAGGCAAAACATTAGCACTAGCTGCTAAAAAAATTAATTTAGACAAGATTATTTTAGTTGGTAAAGGTTTAGAAAGTATCTCTGATAAAATTTTGGAAAATGTTTTTGAAGCTTTTATTGGTGCAGTTGCTAAAGATGTAGGTATTAAAAAAGCTTATAGTATTATTGATTATTGCATTATTCAACCATATTTAAATGGTGAAATTCAGACTGAAAAACCATACAAAACATTAATTCAAGAAGCATTAATGCGAAGTTATAACAAAGAAATTAAATATGTTAGGGATAACCAATTAACTCCTAGTAATTCTGTTAATAAATATCCCATTGTTGTCAATCTAATTTTTGATGGACAAGTGTATGGTATTGGGAGCGGAAAAACATTAAAAGAAGCTGAAGAAAATGCTGCTAAAAATGCTTATTCTAAATTGACCACAAAAAATAGTTTTAGAATGTAAGATTTTTTAATATAATTAATCTAATAATCTTTGGCTTTGCTAAAGATTTTTATTTTATAGTTAAGTGTAATTTTAATGAAAGGAGGAACATTAATGTCTGTTAATGTTAAAACAGCTAAAAAAGTTGGATTAGTATCAGCTGTCGCAGTTTTAATTGGATCAGTGATTGGAATTGGTATTTTCTTTAAAAATGGTGGTGTGTTTGCTAATAACAATAATAATCCATATGGAGTATTAATTTCTTGAATTTTAGCATCAGTTATTTCTTTGTTAACTGCATTTAGTTTTGCAGAAGTTGGTTTTAACCATCGTGATGGAGCAGGATTAGCTGGTTGTTGTGAAAGAATGTTTGGTCACAAATTTGGTCGTTTTATTGCATTTAATAATTCCTTCTTTTACTTTGGTATTCTTAATTTAGCAGTAGCAATATTTTGTGCTGAATCAATTGTAAAAATTTTTATTCCAAGTGGGACTAACATTACTGCTGTAATGCATATAGGATATGTAATGTTAATTGGTTTAGCATTAGTTGTAATTTTTGTTGCTTTTAACTATTTAGGAACAAAGTATTCTCAATATTTTCAAGTGCTTACAACAGGCTTAAAATTTTTACCTTTAATTACTGTGGGGTTAGCAGGAATTATTTATGGTGCAATGAATCCTAATTTAGGTTTATTTAGCCCTAACCCAACTAATGTTGAAGGTAAACCAGTTGTGGTAGGTCCAATATCTATTGATGGGATATTATCATCATTACCAGCTATTTTATTTGCCTATGATAGCTTTTTAGGTGTTGCATCACTACAAGGTGAAATGGAAAATCCTAAGAAAAAAGTACCATTAACAATTGTTCTAGGAATGGGTATTTGTATTAGTTTATATTTATTTATCACTTTAGGACAAATCATGGTGGGTAGTGGCACAGCTGGTGGTGTGTTTGACACAATTTTCAGCAATAATCCAACTGCTAAGCAAGCATTTAGTGTTGTGATATCTTTATTCATTTTTATATCTGCAGTTGGTTGTTTAAATTCATTAGTATTGGTGGGATTGAGAACCTTTACTTTTTCAATACAATACAGAATTTTTTATGGTAGTTGATATTTAAATGAACATTCTACAGATGGGAATAAAACAGGAATGATTCTATCTGCATTCATTTATGGATTTTGATGAATTGTTTTCTTAATACCAAGTGTTATTTTAAACACAGATGCTATCATTGATGGTGCATCTAACTTTCCAACTTTATTTATGTTTGCAATCTATGGCACTGTGATTTTAAAAACATGAATTAATCGTTTCACTAAAAAAGTTCATGTTAATAAAATGAATGGTTTTATCGTTATTGCTCCTCTTGCCTCACTCGGGTGCTACCTAGCATTTGGCTACCAATTCTTTTATTATTACAGTACAAAAATTATCATTGATGGAATAACAAATCAAAATTGATTTAGTTCAACAGTTAATTGAGGTTTATTTGCTACTGGTCCTGAGAAACTTTCAGCAATTTATGCAATGTTAGTTTTCTTCATAAGTATTTTTATTTTTATTGTCTTTCCTTTCATTAATGATGCATTGATTAAAGAAAAATATCATAAAATAAATGCGCATGACATTTTAAAAGAAGAATTATTAGTGTAGTTAAAATTATGGGTAAGAAAGTAATTTTAGTTTGTGAAGATTGTTTAGCCAGAAATTACCATACTTCCAAAAACCAATATTCACAAAATCGTCTAGAGCTTAAAAAATATTGTCCACATTGTAATAGGTATTCAATCCACAAGGAAACTAGATAACAATGAAAGATAAAGTAAAACGTAGAAGAATTGTTAATCAGCGAAAAGTTAAGGATTTATTAAGTAAATACAATAATCCCGAACAAAATAATCCTGGCAACCTAGCTTATGAAAAACAAAAACAAGCTTTAGAAAAACAACAAAATGACTATGACAAAATAGTCATTGATAGATTGAAACTAAAATTACTGAAAAAACGCACTAGAGAATTAAACCAAGAATTTGTTAAAACTAAACGTTCTTCTTATTCAACCTATCAAGAGTTTTGAACAGCATATAAAAATGTTAGATTCAAACGCCATGAGGTTATTAAAAAACACCATGAGCAACTTAAATTAGAAAAACAAATTTATAGTGAAACTTATGAAACAGTTCCCTTTAAAATCAAGCGATGATTTTTTGGGATGGGGAAAGAATTTAGTAGAATTAGATGGTCTACTAAAAAGACTGTGATTGCCAATTTAATTGTTGTGGTAAGTATTACTATTTTCTTAGCAATTATTTTCTTTATTATTGATTTAATTTTTAGTATTTTATAAAGGCCAAATTAGTTTATGAAAAAAGCATCAATTTCTGCAAATGATTATGTAAATACACCAAAGTGATATATTATTACTGCAATTAGTGGCAATGAAGAATCTGTAGTCAAAAATTTGAAGGGTAAAATCACTTCTTATGGTTATGCTGATAAAGTAGCTGACATTAGAATTATTAAAGAAAAAGTTGTTACCATTGAAGAATTTAGTGCTGATAATGCACCTAGCAATGTTGGCAATAAATTAAAAAATGGTGAATGAAAAACAATTGAAAAAAATGGCAAAACTTATTATCAGTTAATTAAAACTGAAGAAAAAAATAAGTTTAATGGTTACATTTTTATCAAAATGTTTATGGATGATGATATTTGATTTATCATCCGTAATACTCAACTAGTAACAGGAATTATTGGTTCATCTGGAAAGAGTGCTAAACCGATTCCGGTTAGCGATGATGAGATAGATAGAATTTTAAATTTTGATCAATATAAACTAGAAGATGTCATTAATGAAAACCAATTGGTAAATGATGCCAATGATATTTATAAAGCTGATGATGCTGTTGTAATTGAGACTGTTGTCTATAGTGCGGATTTTGATGTTAATGACCAAGTAAAAATTACTGCTGGTGATATGGCTGGTCAGGTTGGTTATGTAATTAACAAAAATGATGCTAAAGGGATTGCTATTGTTGAAGTAGAAATCTTTAACCGTTTATCACAAGCAGAAGTGAGTTATGCAAATTTAGAAAAATTAAGTGATTAAGTTTAGGTTACAAATTAATGTTAAATACATTCATTAATATTTTAATTTTATTAGCTCTAGGAATAGGTGTACCAACCTTGTGTATTGGCATTTTATCATTATTCAAAATTAAGATTAACAAAAATGTCCAAACTTATTTGTATGCCTTCACTGCCGGATTAATTATTATTTTAGGAACAGTCGGATTCATTGCTGAGGCAATAAATCATGCCAAAGAACAATTTAGTACTACTAACCATGGCGCTTTAAGTGTAATAGACACACTTAAGGTGGTGGGAGTTGTTGTTGGTGGCGGCATCATTGGTGTTTTAATTGTAATTTTAAGTCGTTATATTTTTACTATTTCCAATAGTAAAAAAGGTGATTTTCATGTTCACCACCATGACCATAATCATGCAGATTTTTTATACAACGCTTCTGATATTGACAATAAAACTAATAAATGATTGCCAATCATTTTGCTTTTAGGGCATCGTTTAGTGGATGGGATAGTATTAGGTTTTATGGCCAATACTGCTAATAATGCAATAGCCCAATTTGACAATTGGGGTATGATTATTGTGTTTGTCATTCACTTAATACCAACATCAATCATTATTTATCTAATTCAATTAGATATTCAAAATAATCAGCGTTTTAAGTCATTTTTAATCACTACCGGCATTCTTGCTTTAATGATACCTTTTACTATTCTAGGGGGATTTTTAATTAATGTCATTGAATCAATTTGATGACTAATGCCTTTGCTTTATTCTATTAGTGGTTCTTTAATGACATTGGCTGGTATTTTAGAAATTATTCCTGAGTTTATTCACTATCGCAACGCCTCTATTAAACAATGAATTTACACCACTAGCTGGTTAGGTATTGGTATTACACTAGCAACATTATTAATTACAATTCATTCCCATTAGAACTTTTAAAACCAATTGCAATTGCCACAACTATTGTTTTTTCAAAACTAACTGATAAAAATAAGGTGTGGTTTTTGAGTTGACACATTGGGGCTTCTTTAGTTAATATAATTTCAATTTCACTAAATAAATATTCATGATTAACAGCTTTAATAATTGCTTCTTTTAATGACCAAATACACCCCATATAATTACGTTGGGCTTGTTTAGATTCACAACATAAAAAATTTTCATATTCTAACTTTGTCATGTAACGTTTGGCAAACTGTCTATCATCAAATTCATGACGACTCAAGTCAACAATATCAATTCCTAATCCATTCATTTTGAACATCGTTATTATCCCTAGATTCTAAGTATAATCTTAAGTATATATGAGTTTAAACACATTTAGCTTCTTAATTACTCCACAAGAAAAAAACCAAATTTTAAATAGTAATTTAGTCACGTATTTACCAATCAAGAACAACTATATTGAGTATTTATTAGAATATAAAAAAACAAAAATAACAATTTATAAAACCCAGAAATGTTTAATTCAAGGTAATGAAACAAAACAAGTACTAGAAACCTTTTTTGCTTCTCATTTACCTAATCTTGCCCCGATGAATCCAAAAATTCATCAGACCAACATCATTGGTTCAGATGAAGTTGGTGTTGGTGATTATTTTGGTGGTTTATGTGTTTGTGCAGTTTTTTTAGATGACAAGCTTGTTGCTATGATAAATGATTTGAACATCAAAGATTCAAAATTATTGGATGACACCACAATTTGTGATTTAGCTATGAAGTTAATTGCTATTGTGCCGTATGAAATTTACAACATTTTACCGATTGAATATAATCATTTGATTGAACTATATCACAATAGCCATGTTATTAAAACCATTGGGCATTATACTGCCATTAATAAATTAGTTGACAAGCTAAAATCACAAAACAAAGTGATTGACGAAATTATTATTGATCAATATGTTTCAAGTGCTAAATTCCATGCATATTTAAATCAAGCACAAATCACTAATAATAAACTACGCTTTACTTTTTGCACACATGCTGAAACAAAATATTTAGCAGTTGCCTGTGCATCAATTATTGCTCGTTATTTCTATTTAGAACAAATAAAACAATTATCACTACAAGCCCAAATTCAGTTGCCATTAGGTGCATGAAACAATAAAATTGAAAACGCTAGCTTTCAATTAATAAATCAATGTCATGGTAATACTGAAGAAATTAATAGAGTGTTAAACTATTATGTCAAATTACACTTTTCTAACACCCAAAAAATTATTACCAAACTTAATAATTAAACTTCTAAATTTTCCATTCAGGTTGTAATTTCTTGTAATTTGTTAATGTTTTTAGCTAAGAACGAGCCACTTACTAAATATTGACTATCTTTTAACACTAAGGGAATAGTATCAAAGTTCATTCCGCCATCAATTTCAATGAGAAATTCTTTATGATTTTTTTGTGATCACTCTTTTAATTCTTTTAAATTTTGCAGGCAACTGATTTCAAATTTTTGTCCTGCTTTACCTGGAAATACACCCATCAATGTAATAAAATCACAAGCTTGTAAGTATTGTTCATAATCCCAAATTGCAAAATTAGGATTAATTGCAATGCCTGCTTTTATGCCTGCTTTTTTTATTTTTTCTAAACATTCAAAAACCATATCTTGGTTTTCATAAACATCAAAATGAAAACATATAGCATCAGTTTTCTTGTGGAAATATTTTTCTACTTCATTTAATGGGTCCATCACCATTAAATGCACATGTGCTTTTAAATTATTGTAAATATGAATAAATTTATGGAAATCTTTTTCATTGTATGCAGTATTACCAACATAGTCTTTATCCATTACATCAAAATGAATGTACTCTAAGTTAGCATGTTGAAATAGAATGAAGTAGTAATCCCAATCATTTTTATTAAATGATAATAAACTTGGAACAATTTGTTGATTATTTTTCATTTTCAATTAATGTGTATAAGTAATTTGCAATTGAGTCTGTATTGTTGTTACCAATCGTAATTTTGGCAATTTTTTTCATTTCTGGATCGCCATTTTCCATACAAATAGAATTACCAACATTGGTTAATAAGATTTTATCATTTTTAGAATCACCAATTGCATATGTATTTTCATTAGAGATATTTAATTTTTTTTGGACATATTGAACACCACTCCATTTAGAAATTCCATATGATTCTGCTTCAACATAAACATTTAAAACATTAGAAACTTGTGCCAACTTATCATTTTCTCATTTTTTTAATTTAGGATAATATTGTTTAATTATTTCTTGTTCAGCTTTCAGACTAACATGGACAATTGGTTTTTTCAAATCCTCAGTAACTTCATCAACATTAGAGTAATTATAAATTGATGGCCCAGCAACATAAAAGTTTGGGTCTTGAATATCTATATTTACACTCTCACCGAAGTAATAGTTTTTGATTGTGGCATCATCAAAAAACAAGTTTAATTGTCTTTTAGATTTGACTGCTGAATTATAGAAATCATTAATTACTTGGCTTGCCAGTGGCATACCAATTAATGATAATGATTCATTATTCAAATCTCAAACATAGTTACCATTACCAAGAACTAAATATCCATTTAATCCAGCGATTCTTGCAATTTCAATAATCCCTTCAGTCAATCCTCTACCAGTCGCAATACAAAAAATAAACCCTTTATCTTTTAATTCACTAATTGCTTTAATAGTTGATTCATTTATAGTTTTTTGGTCATTAAGCAATGTCCCATCTACATCAAAAAAAACTAATTTTTTGTTCATAAACCCTCTAAAATCATGCATATTATTAACAAAATATTAACTGTGTTGTTACTTAAACACTATATATTTTAATGAAATAAGAATTATTTAACAAAGTTAATATGGTTTAAAAATTTTAAAAACTGTCATCTTTGCATTATAAACTTGATTAAATTCATCATTTTCATAAACAAAGTTGTATTCAAAGTTATAGTATTGATTAAAGTTATTAATAAAAATTTCTTTTTGCAATCTTAGGTGTTCTTTTTTATTAATTCAACAAAAAACATTAATAATAAAAATCTTTTTTTTTGCAATAATGTACCACATAGTAGTACTTGCATTATCAAACAAAACACTTAAATGATTAATCCCTAATGGTTTGTTTTTATTTCAATTAAGATGATCTTTTTTTAAATGTGATCTTCTGTTTTTATTAATCTTAGCCATGATGTATTAATTATATTAGATGGATTAATTTAGAATTAATATTGTAGATAAAATTTCTAACATCAATATGTATTCAGTCACTTCCAGAATCAATGCTATTCAAAGAGATCCAAATCTAAAACATCTAAAACAACCTAGATATGGTTATTTACCACTAAAAATGTTTCAGGAAAAAACATTTGTGGATAAAAAAGGATTATTTGACAGAAAGTGTGAGAATGTAGATGCTAGTATTGTGGGCTTAGCCGTTGATTATTTAACTCGTTATATGTCTGATAATGATTCTAAAACAGCCTTTTCTATTTCATTGCGAGGAGCAAAGTTCAAAAATGAATGAGAGAATAACGGTGATATTAAGATTGATAAATTAGGTAAAATCAATTTCATTAGTGATCAACAATTGCTTGCCTTGATTACAAAACAAAAGTCTAAAAATGTCTTTGCATTATTCTTTAATAGAATCATTAAATTACCAACTAAAGATAAGACTCTTAAGCTTTTTAATAAATTTTTAAAGAATGTCCAAGGCTTAGATGATAATTCTATATTTAATGCTTGTAGACTAGCACAATATGATGCATGATATAGAGCTGGTGGCTATTTTAAAACTTGAAAATTGCTTGAAAATATAAATAATGCAACACTTGAAAACATTCGGACAATGGTTGTTAATTCATTGAATTTTTTTGCTAGCGAAGGAAAAATAATCAAGCATACCCTTACTTTTAATGATGTAAATTCTGATTCACCAACGACAGGGGGATATAGCAAGGTAGTTTCTTGTGGTGATGTAGATTTTTTAACCCCAAATGGATTATGGGATTTAAAAGTTTCTATAAACAAACCTTCTAGTAAAGACACCCTGCAAATTCTCATGTATTGAATTATGGGGTTGCATAGCAAACAATCATGCTACCAAAATATTAGTAAAATTGGTTTTTTCAATCCAAGATTGAACTATGCATGATACATTAATACAAAGGACATTGATCCAAAATTAATTAAATTTGTGGAAGATGAAATTATTTGTTATGGAAAACAATAATCTTTTACTTATTAATAAACCTAAACACTGAACATCCAATGATGTGGTTAAAAAAGTTAAAAATATTCTAAACTTAAAAAAGATTGGGCACGCTGGCACATTAGACCCATTAGCCACTGGGTTATTGATTTTAGGTTTAAATGAGGGAACAAAGCAATTAAATTCATTGCTTTTAGACAATAAAACTTATCTTGCCACCATCCATTTTAATTACTCGACTACTACATATGACAGTGAAGGCGATATCGTCAATTACCGACCTATGACCCTAGATTTGGTTGCTATCAAAAATGCACTAGACACATTTTTGAATTGTGATTATTACCAATTACCTCCCAAATATAGTGCCATTAAAGTTAATGGTAAGAAAGCTTATGAATTAGCTAGAAAAAATATTGATTTTGCATTAGAACCTAAACTAGTTAAGTTATGCAACTATGAAGTTATTGATTATTCAAATAATCAACTCATTATTAAAATAGATGTCAGCAAAGGTTTCTATGTCCGTAGTTTTGCTTATGATTTAGGGATAAAACTTAATAATTTTGCCACATTAGCAAATTTAATAAGAACAAAAATTGGCAACTATAAATTAGATGACGCGTTAGAAATAAAGGATTTAAATGGTTTATTACATTAATAGTTATGATGATGATATTAATTTATCAACAGACAATCTAGTTATTGGTTTTTTTGACGGCTTACATATTGGGCATGCAAAATTATTTAAAAATTTAAAAGGTAACACAACTATCTTAACTTTTAATTTTCTTAAGAAAAATCAAAAACCAATTTATAGTCTACAAGAAAGAATTAATGAAATAACCCAAACCTACCATCCAGATAATATTATTATTTTAGATTTACAAAAAATTAATATGAATGCAATTGTATTTATTGAAAATTTTTTGAAAAAATGAAATTTCAACCAAATTATTGTTGGGGAAGATTTTAAATTTGGTAATGATCAACAAGATGTAAATTTCTTAAACCAATTTTTTAATGTTAACATCATCGCTCGCAATGATAATGTATCAACAACTAATATTAAAAAAATGATTGAACAAGATGATATTGAATCAGCCAACCAATGTTTGTTGCATTCTTATAACTACACATCAATAGTAGTTGAAGGGCAAATGTTAGGAAGAAAATTAGGTTTTAGAACAGCTAATTTTATTTACAACACAACCAAGATTACACCCAGTGATGGAGTTTACATCACAAAAGCAGAATTGAATAATATTAGTTATCAAGCAGTGACTTTTATTGGTGTGCCTAAAACTATTGGGGGAATTACAAGCAAACAATTTGAAACTCATCTAATTGATTATGATGGCCCAGAAT